>Ga0068863_100000514_pt1 | contig 39379 bp, 76 predicted proteins | sample KBSSwiS62_FD_66596 | JGI IMG/M metagenome (GOLD analysis project Ga0068863, IMG submission 66596) | Switchgrass rhizosphere microbial communities from Kellogg Biological Station, Michigan, USA - KBS Switchgrass S6-2 | ecosystem: Host-associated > Plants > Roots > Rhizosphere > Soil ... | reverse complement strand
GACGTATGCTCCCAGTGGGTACGAATGGCTAAAGACTGCAGACCGAGTTTCGAAAACGGGCTCGCGTTCGAATGAATGGACGCGGCAAGAGGAATGGACCGGCGCGCGGAAAGTTCTGCTTGATAAAGACGAACTCTTCACGACGTGAAAATTCCTGGCGAAGTAGCCCCCGGTGAGGCGATAAGCGCGAAGGCGTTTAACGAGTTGGTGCGTTACGTGCGCTCCCTGCACCTACGGGGAGGGCCAGGCACGCGCGTTTCTCGTAGTGCCGTTGGAACTACGGTTTCCGCGTCGGCGAAGGCTGCGGGCGGGTCCTCGAAGTCTTCATCGCTCGTTCATCCGTTCATGATTTCGGACGCTTCGGCAAGCGGCGCGGCGTTTTGTCAGGTACGCTTCGGAACCATTAACGACGTCACGCCGACGGGAATTGCAACGAATCTTTCGCTAACCTCGGCGGCAGTGTGGCGGGTTTACCTCAACGCGACGCTGAATGACGCGGGCGCGATTACTGCGGCGGCGGTCACGGCGGCGACGGGGGCGCAGCCCGCCGACACTCGCACACACGCCTACGTCACGCTTGGTCTGGTCACGGTCGTTAGTGGTTTGTCCGTTTCGCAAATTGACCAGGCGGTAACGCACTCGCTGCGCTTTTGCGCGTCGGGGCGGACGGGTTCTGTAGACGGAACATATAATTTTTGGGGAGTATGAATTATCCGTGGTACAATTCCGCGCTCTTCGGAGTTCCGGAAGCCGTCATTTGCCCGCCAAGTCCCGCGCTTTTGGAATGGCGCGGCAGAGGACAGAACGTTTTCCTCGCAGGATACCCGAACAACATCGAAGGGTTAAGAGGCAGTCCAATCCGCATTTTCAAAACGCTCTCTTGGGCGGGCTCGGTCCAGGAGGATTTATACGACGGAGACCCCGACTACGATGGAACAGGGGAATACAATCCGTGCTTTTCACATACGGGGGTATCTAAATGGGATTATTCTGGAAGTCTTGTTGTCACTCCTGACCCATTGCATGGGGAGGCTTTTGGAGTTTCGGGCGGGCTGATCTATACGCTTACGAATCCGGACGGCACAGTTGAAGAAAGCGATCCGTTTGTGACTTGGCAGACGGACCTCGGACTGCTTCCGTTCGACGAATCGTTTTTCGACAACGAGTATAGTGAAACGGTTATGAGCAAGACCGGTAACGGAGAGTGTATAGATGCTTCCGGGACAATCGGGACAAATGTTCGAGCGTCCGGAACCGCTACTGCTACACTCTCCAACGAAGACACTGAAGAGTTAGCCTTAGCGAGATACCTTGCCTCACCGACCGCTTGGAGTGATTGGAGTGATTTCGCGCCGCAGGCTACCTATTTGCCGTTTTGGGTGACCGCGAGCGGCAGACGATGGGTGCAATACTTTGAACAGGACTGGCGAGTTACCAAGACAGGGCTGTTACCAAGTACTGAATACGACGTTGCTGTTCAGGTGTGGCGGTTTGCCCCGTCTGAAGCCCCTACTTTCTACGCGACACAAGTTGAGACGGGCACAACGGATGAAGCGGGCACGCTAATTGTCACGGGGCACACGCCAAACGATAGAGGATATTCAACGTTTGTCGCTGACGTGCCCCCGGTAATTACCCTGTCGGTGTGAGTCGTCTGATCATTCACGATTATAGTTTGGCCCCGAAGTCGGAAGCGCCCCCCGCGCCCGTCGTGCCAGTATTGACGAAAGCGGAACGAATGATGCGGGCTTTGAACCGATGGCAGAAGGCGGGCTACAAAATCGTTCCGCTCGAAGGACGCGAGCTGCGCGGAGGTATCTGCAACCTCTGTCCGTACTGGAAGCCCGAAGGTAACTGGGGGCTGGGGGAGTGTACGGCACCGGGTTGCGGTTGCACGCGGGCGAAAGTCTGGCTGGCGTCGGAGCGCTGTCCCCTCGGAAAGTGGGAGCCCATCACAACTTCGTGACGGTGTCCGGATTTTCGGGGTGGGGTGAATAGCCGCGTTTGCTCACGAGGTGAGTTTTTAGACGTTTATTCCAAATCGCTGCTACCTGCAGGGGGCAACGATGTTCCTTGGCGGTTTGCTCCAAGGCGCTCATGCAAAGCGCGAATCGTCCGTTGCCAGGCTCTTCGTTCGCAATAGCAATGATTGTCAGTACCCGGGAGACGGATACGCAGAGAATGCCAGACACCGACGCGAACTTGTAATGCAAAATCTCCGGGGAGTCGGGGGCCGCGGTCAATTTCGTCGCCATAGTTTCCCAACGTGAAAACTGAAACCCGAACTTCATTAGGTCCGCCCGTAAATCGAATGGGAAACGGATCATCGGCCTGGTATGCGTTTCATGACTTTGGGAACCAGCGCTCTGCCCTGACTACGTACTCTGCGAGGGCTTTTTCGTCGTCGGGCGAATTGCACATACCTGCGAGAAGCGGGAGCCCTGTAGCTACGGACTCACTAACCTCCAGGCGCGTTGCGGTGCGACCTTCTTTCCACCAGGAAATGCCGATGGGTTCGCCCAGGGAAAAGAGAATACCGCCGGAGCCATCGCGTACGAGTTCGTAGTCGCTGCAAATATAAAGAGCCATGACACCGGGGTTGCGCTTGATGGCAATTCCCGCCGGGTCTTGGACCTCCTCGGGCAGGTTGTTTTCGCGCCGCACCATATTCGGATTGAGCATGAACGGGCACGCCTGGACGGACCATTCTGCGCAGTCGAGATGACAAGGCGGTTCCGCCGTGTTGCGGTTAACCACGCACATGGGGCCGATTGGAAAACACCTATATTTGCCTGTGCGTTGTCCGCAGACCCAGCAAAGATTTTCGCGAATGCAGTCGTGCTTTTTCCGCGCGTCGGCGATTCGGAATTCTGGTTTGCCGTCGATCCATGCAACGAAGAACGGGACCGGGTAGCCGCGCTCACTCATTGGCAAGGCGGCGATTCTGGGAGGCATCGGCGGGAGGTTCGGCTTTAAGTTATTCATTTTCAGGGTTCGTCATAGCTTCCGTTTTCTCGTCGTGTTTGCAGGGTGCCGCATGCCCTGGAAATCGACGTGGACGATGTTTGCTTCACAGCGGCGGCACCAGACCTGTATACCCAACGGAGTGAATCCTGCTTCAATCTGGACCCATTCGCGGGGCGCTTTGTTGGGAGGCTTAAGCGGCATACACTGGGAGCAGTGGAAGAACATGGAGATTTCGTTCGTGTTTGGGACGTGGCGTTGCTCGGGTTTCATGTTTCGTCCGGGGTTTTGTGAACGATGGAAAAGGTGTAACTGATGCTAACGCCCGCCTTCGGTTTTGCCCAACGCTGGAGGTTTGCCTGGATGTCATTGAGGTCCGCGTAACCCGGTTGGCTCCGCATATAATTCAGGTATTCAATCAGGCCGTCGCTTACTCGGTGGGCCAACAACTGTTCGCGCGGGTCCGACTTTTTGCCGAACTCGTGATTACGATCCACTTTTTCGATTTCTTGGCTCATAGTTTTAGTTTCTTGTAGGCTGCTTCCCATGCCGCGTCGGTTTCTTCCGCGATGACGCCCAGTCGGTGCATAATCTGCAACTGCTGGTCCCGGGCTCCTCGGCACAGGTGGGTTTCGCGCCTGCCGTCTAGTCTTGGATGATGGCAAGTCTGCGAAGCAGTTAGCAGGCGACTCGTCACGGAGGCGCGAATTCTGGCGTCCCCCTTCGGGCCGAAAGGGCAGGTTCGGCACTTCTTTTCCATCACGGGTTTCATTTGGTCTTCCGCTCTTTCCTCGCTCGGGCGAGTTCAGATTCTGCTTTCGCTTTCACTCTCATGGCATGCGCCATAAGAACCACGACGTGACCAGCCTTCACTGTGATTTCGTCGTCGGGTCCGCTCGTGGCTCGCAGTTTGTCGCCGATGGCAGCGAGCGATTCCTCAAGGTCGCTTTGGGAGGGATGGAATGGGTTTATGTATTCGTTTTCGATCACGTTTCTCCCTCGCTGAGTTTCGCGATTTGCGCCCGCAATTCGTCGTTTTCCTTTTCCAATCGGTCCAGATCGGTCAACTGCCCTTGCGCAATGAGATTCGACCACCAGCGCGTATGGTACTCGATGAGCGCGACGTAAACCTCTTGCTCAAGGTAAATCGTATTTGTGTCTCCAAGGCCGTTGTTCGTCGTGAGAACAATTTGCCCCACGTCGTTTACCTCGGCATAAACCGAATCTCCCAGGTAGGTTTTGGGGTATTGAATCATAGGCTTGATTGACCTTCGTTGACGTTCGCGTTCTTCTCGTCGTCTGGATGTTGTAGTCCTGGGGCTTGGTTCGGGGCGGCGCACGCGGCGGGCGTTCGCTGCCCCGATAAACTCAACTCAGTCCATAAATGTGAGGTCACAAATCAGCACGTCTCCCACAATGGTGTCGTGTTCGGGGTAGTACTCTTTCGTTGCGGCCACGTTGACCGGGTAGGCTTTGCGTTTTCCGTCGTCGTCACAGACTAGAACACGCCCGCTAGGAGTTGGAACGATTTGAATATAGCCGCCGACGAAACCTTGAAGTTCCTTCAGTGAAAAAAACCGGCCCTTTGCTGGGCGAACATCGACGATTTCCCCCGATGCTTTGAATAGTTTTGCGTAGGGCGTCATGGTCCGCGCGTGGTGTCGTTGTTCCTTTTTTCCAGTTCCTCTATTCTCGCATCTGAGCCGCAAGCGTAGCCAGCGAGGAGGTACGCCCAAACCAGCAAATCCTGATGGGACAATGATTGAAAATACCCCGTAATTTCACCTTCGGAGCACTGCCGGAAGGGAAGCGATACCTTTTGGCCGTTTCGCGTGACTGTTATCGTGAGCGGGGAAATCATGATTCAGGTGAAGTTTCGTCGATGAAGCTAATCCCCAGTGGCTTTGTGGCGCGGAACTCTTCGAATTCTTCGTTGCGAAAACATAAATCGCCGCACTTGGCCCCGTTCATAAAAACCCTGACGTGCGTGTGACCTCCGGCGATTGTGTAGTACCAGTTCATGGTTCGTTGAGCGCAAGCACGGCCCGCAGGCGTCCTACCATCTCCGCGTGCATCGCCTCTGCCTGTTCAATTCCGCCCGCGCAGCGGTGTTGTTCCTCGTTCATCGGCCCGCCGAAGACCATCGTTTCCCAAAGGATCGGCGGACCATCTTCCCTCCAGTTATGATCTATGCCGAGGAAGACCGTCGAAACCCTGATTTCTCCGAACGTATCATGTTTAACCTGTCGCTGCGCCGTCTCGAACCATTCGGCCCATTCAAAGAGATTCGGGCACGGGACGGGGCTTCCGTTGCTGTCCAGTTTGTATTTTTTCACGGGGCACCTTTCACCGTTTCGACCTTGGCGATTAACATGGGGTCAATCCAGATGAGGCGGCGCAGTTGGTTGCGCTCTCCGTGAGCCTGGTTTCGATAGTGTCCGCGCCGCCAGTGCATGCGGGGCGACGTGCCAGTTCCCGTGTGCTGACTTCCTTGGGTAGCAACGCGATATTTGCGACCTACGATATTTGGCGTCCAGAAAGCGGAACGGATTCGGTTGCCTTCGATCTTCGCGCGCCTGCGTTCTAATCCGTATTCTACGAGCTCCGGGCGCGCCGTGATAGCTAGGAGCAATTTCAAAATGATGCGGGGGACGCTTCGTATGAAAGCCGCGTCGTCGTCGTCAATTGGTAGGGAATAGAGCGAAGGGTCCTTAAAGTCGGATTCCTGATCTACCGTAGCGAAAAAGTCGCCCAGGGTTCCCTTCTCCAGATTGCCAACGTCTGCGCCGAAGGTCCCGACCATCGTATTCCCCTTGGCTCTCGTGAACCATGATATTCGGTCAGTCTCCACCCGAAACCGTCGACCGTCAGGAAAGGAACTGCTCATTTCGAAGGGGCAATCTTTCCAGACCGAAAACGCAAGGTATTCAATCGGCCCATCCGTGGGGCTGTGCAGTGCGCCTTTAGGGAGCATGAATAGCATTGCCGGAAACGGAAACCGGAGGGCGTGCACCGGGAATTCCAGCGGCGGGTTCGAGTTGTTTGCAGCTGCAAAAAAATCCCTGGCGACAAAGAAGGTCGGCACTTTGTAGCGAATTAATGCTTCCGCGCATAAAACGCCATTCATCAGAGCGACGTCTTTAAATGCCTCTTCGCCAGCAAACATTTGGCTTGAACGCCGCACACACAAAAGCGTCGTGCAAAGATCAATTGCCGCTTGTTTTGGAGAGCCAAAAGCACCGGGGCTGTCATACACCCTCGGATACAAAAGATGCATCATGCGCGGATCGTATTCATTCAACCTCCGCTCAAGGAAATCGTAATCGCGAAGGAGGTTCATTCAGAGTCCCGGGCTTTTTCGCGGTTCCTCGTCTAAGATTTCCCATGCCGTGCCGGTCGCAAGGTCAACGTATTGCCCAACGCGATACATTAGCGGGATAAAAGAGCCGATGAAAAGCCCGGTTGCGCTTCGAAGGGCAACCGGGGACTGCAATAGAAAGCCCAGGCTTTGCAGATTGTCCGATTGAATCGCTAGCGTCGCAGGAATGGTTCCAAATTCCGGATGCTGCAGCCAGTAACGACCGTTTAGCGTGCGCGGCTTCATTCGTCCTTTTCCCAGTGCTTCACCTCGCCAAAGTGCGGCAAGAGCATGGCGAGAATGTCTTTTATTTGGGCCTGCTGTTTTTCGGCCATATTGGCGAACGCGAGGAACATGCCAACCGTTAGGGAAACAGCCTTGTTTTGCGCCTCATGCGATGGAAAGTCTTTGCGCTTCGCTCTTACTCGCACGCCAACGGAGCCGTCGGGAAATTCCTCTATCCAAGCGCAGGACCATGAAGCCTTGAACTCGTTTAAATATTCAACGTGGCTCTCTGAAGTTAGGGCAATCATGCCCGCGCAATCGTGCTTTTTCAGCACGGCTTTAATCTCTTCCATCGCGGCTTTGAGATTCGAATCAGGCATTTTAATTGCTCCCAGATTTTGCGGCTTGCGCCTGCTTTCTCTCTTGGGCGATTTCGATGAGCGTGCTCCGCATTGCTTCGTAAAGAACGATGAGCTCGCGGAGCGTCATTTCGTAAGCGTGCCCCTCCTTGGTGAGGAGCATTGATAGTACAATTTTCGGCGGAAGGCTTTTGTCTATGGGGTAGCTTATCCCGAAGCCGAACCCTTCTAGTTCGCTGTTCGGAGTCAGGACGGTGCGCTTTTGGGTTTCGTCTTTCATGATGCATCCTCTGGATGAACGGCCTTGAGCGTGTCGCAGAGTAGGTTTATCCAGCGCAGCAATTCGTCTTTGTCGCGGGGCAAGAACTGCGCGGCGCGTTCTTCATGCGTCAGATATTCCACCTCGACAGGTTGCCACTTTCCGGCGCGTTGTACGCGTAAATAGGCTCCGGTCATATCCAGGACTCCACTATTTGAGGTTCGTCCCAACCTTCGCGGGGCATGCAGAGCAGACCACCCGGAATTAAGCCGCGTGCTATTTCCAACGAATCGACTTCGTAAGCCGTATCCGTTGGCCCGTCCAGTGTGTGACGCCTGACGACAAACTTACCGGGCGCATCAAGTGGGCTTTCGTATATGACCCAAACTTCCAACTCGTCTTTTGGGTCACGCATGGGGCCCTTTCACACGGCGTTTTTCTTTTTTTGTGTGCATCCATTCCGGCGGATGATTCACGACTATATCTTCGAATTTCTTGCAGTCGCCCTCAATTTTGAGCACGGAATGCAGCAAGACTTTCCCGTGAACAATCTCTGCCGCGATGCGCGGGATTTCGTCGCACGCCTTTCGCAGTACTTCCAGTTCCCCGTAGTAGGTCTTGAAAGTCTTCGTGTCTCCGCCGGTGAAGGGATTCGAATTCGGCCCGGCGTAGTGACGTGTTCGGAACGTTAAAACCCACTTATCCGTGTCGTCTTCTCTCCATATTAGACCGTTACAATCGCCGCCGTAGGGCGGCATTGTGCGTTCGTCGACGGCGGTAAAAACCATCCGGTCATAATATTTTCCTGGGCCGATTTCGTGGCCCGCCTCCTCGTCTTGTGTGATGCTCATGTTTTTGGCGCGTTGTAGTTAATAATGATTTTCTCCAGGCGCTTCGCGTTCGCTTCCGACTGGGCCGCTAGGTCGCGGCAGAGTTGGGCCGCGTCCGGCTGCTTTTCGACGATGGTAAAAATTGCCTCCGAGAGCCGATAAATGTTCACGCCTTCTCTAAAGTCGTCCCGCCACTTCATGAGGAGTCCTATGGTTTTCTCGCGCAGGTCGGGGCCGGTCGTTTCGGTTTCTTTCATGGTGTCATGGAATTGGTTACAAGCTCCGCAAAAGCGGTGCGCTTCATCGTTTGGGTTGTGGCTAACGCGCCCGCACTGAGGGCAGCCGATCATAAATGCGTGATTCCTTCCGGGGTGATGACACTGAGCGTTTCCATTTTGGTGAAGCGCCGCACTTCGATTTTCACGCCCGTTTCTTTCGAAATTTCTTCGGCAATCGGAAAGTAGTCTTTGAGGCGCTTTACGTCGGCGGCGACCATCGGCCAGAAAACGCCGTCTTTACTGTGAAAGCCGCAAACGCCTTCGTCCCCGTCCTCGCCCACCGAAACGAAGGCGAAGATTTCTGTTATTCGAAAACCGGGCGCGCGCTCTCTCATTGGTTTCCTTCCGGCGCAGCACGCCGTCTGCGGGCTCCTCGCGGATACTTGGGCCGCACGTCCGCCAGTGCTAGCGCGAGCACGGCGGCTGCTTGTTTGGTATTCTTCGGCGGAAAGTGGTCCTTGTACGTGTGCCTTCCGGTCAGGCTCGCGCTGGCCGGAATGGATTCCCTGACGCACCAGTAGTATTTAGGCGGGTTCTGCGCGTTGCGTTTACGAATGATATAAATCCCGCAATACTTCGAAGGCATTTTTTTCATAAGCTGGGCAATGCAGCGGCAGAGCCCCCGCCAGCATGCACATGCGATGCGAGCGACAGGACGCGCTGAATGGGCGCGCGTTAGTGTATCTAGCGAATGGATACTACCAAAACACGCTTGCTTACTACTGCCGGACGCGCAGGAAGCCGCTAATATGCGACGGAAACGCGTCGAAAGCAGCCGGGGCGTATCCCCGTACCCTTCTTTTCTCTCTCTCGGCGCGATACAACGCGGCGCGAGGAACAACGCGGCTGCACGGCTTAGGCCGAAAGCATCGCGGTCCAATTGGCGGGCGTGGGAGTGGCTAGAGAACATCACAAGAAACCCCGTGAAAGTGGACGCCAGTTTGAATTTCATCCTCCAACTCTTTGCACGGCGGGTAGTAAACTGCCTGATTTGTTGTAGCGGTTGCCGGAACACGTCAAGCGGCTTTTCCCCAAAACGCAATATACATAGACCAGCAGCGCCCGTTAGGCCAGGCGAGAAAAGAAAAACCCAACCGGGTTTAAAGGTTGGGTGAGTGGTTTATTTTTTTCCCGTGGGCTTCGGCTTCTTTGGACGTCCACGGGGTTTGCTGCCTGGTTTTACCGGCGCGCTTCCATTTGTTCGGGCCGCTTCGGTTTTCGCCTTGGTCGCGGCCTTACCGCCTTTCGCGCCGATTTTCGCTAGGTACGCTTTCACCTCGTTGGGAATTTTCATGGGTTTGGGGATGCCGTATACATACTCAGGCTCCCAGACGGTTTGCGAATGATTTTAATTCCTCCGTGAAGTCTTTTGAAGCGAGGGCAACGGCCCAGTTTCCTGGCGCTTCAACTGCGGCCTGCTCGTAACGGCTAACCAGGGCCTGAATTGCGCCCAGCGTTTGGCGGGCGTCGCGTAGGGCGGCGGCGGACATGGCAGCGGCGGTTTGGTATTGGACGGGTTTTGTCATGCACCAAATAAACCCAAGCGGCTTGGATAAAGCAACAGAAATGCGATAACGCAAAAAAAGCCCGGTCCTTTGGTCAGGGCCGGGCGGGTAGGTGGTGGAATGCCGGTTTTAGACTAAAACCTTTTTGGGCCTTCCGCCCTTCGCTCCGTTTTTCTTGGCAGCTTTCGATTTTGCGGGAGAGCGTTTGCTCCCTCCGGCTCGTCCAAGGCTGGCAGCACTGGCGTTGCCAGCGGACGGAATGTCGATGTTTTCCTTTTTGGCGACCTCCAGCGCGAACGCCAGAGCGGACTGAACCTCCGTAATTGCCTCTTCGGCTGTATCGCCGTGCGCCATGATACCGGGCATTTTCACGACGTGGGCAACATAGCAATCGTCGCCAGGAACGGAGCTGTAGTAGACGCGGAGTTCGTAACTTTTAGAGTTCGGGTTCATTTTTTAAAATGTCTCTGATTTGACGGACTTGGTAGGGCTTGATTTTCCCGTCACGATTTTGAATGTTAATCATCTCGCAACCGGGCTTCGAGAAAATCAAGTGACTGCCTGACTGGTGGGCTTTGAAACCGTAGCGCTGAAGCATGACCGAGCAATCTCCGAAAGGGATGTTTGCGTCTGAGTCTCCGCTCATGACTGCCTTGTAAGTTTTCTTCCAATTGCCCATGACAGAAATAAAAACCTAAGCGCTTGGGTTTAGCAAGCACTAAACGCAACTATGTATACGTATTTACCCTCTGCGTTCTGTCGCCTGGTTGAAAGTCAGGGCGGCAGTCATGTCGTTCAGCTTGTCCAAGATCGCAATTGCAGCCATTAGGAGCAACGCCCCTGTTATGAGGATCGACCCGACAACGGGCGCGAAACCCGGACCCATGAGGCAAAAGAACCCAAAAAGGAACTGCAGCACGACAAAAATGGTTAGAATGGTTTTCATCCCCTTTAATCGGCTCCGGCGGCGTTCACGTTTAGGGCTAAGTATACGCATTCGGCCAGAAAAGGGCATGACCGTGATTCCCGGAGTTAGCCCCCTGTATAAGTCTTTTTCGTATCCGGTTTCGGATACAAAATACCCTAGGTAAGTGGCGCTTTTTATACACCTTTCGTTATACAGGGGGAGGGGTATTTTGGCGCTTTTGAAGTCCTGTCCAGGCTTACCAAAATATTGCTACACCTGGGAAGTCCCGCCAAGTCCAACGATTTGACCCGTCAAGACAAATAAGATGCATTACGCCTCGAAATACTGTTTGAACATTGGGGAGGGGTTCATTTATACATAGGTCTTATACATGGCTACCACCGACAAAAAATCAACTTGGGTCAGGACTTCCACAACGGGGCTCTACCAAAACTCTCATTCGGGAATGTTCTATTCCCGGTACTCCCTCAATGGGAAGAGTACATTTCGCAGCCTCAAGACGACAGTGCTGACCGTAGCAAAGATTCTTCATTCGAAACGGCAAACTGACATTGAAATTGACCGGCAACGCGGCGTGACCGTTGGGTCTGATTTTAAGACGTTGGGGGAGTTGCTAGCCGAAACGCAGAAGCGCCTTGCGCAAAACAAAGTCGCGGAAAACACCAAGATCGGACGTTTCGGGAACATTGAGCGACTGAAAAAGCATTGGGTGCGGGGAAATTTTGAAACCTTTCTTGCCCGCAACGTGACGGACGATGTCATAACGGAACTACGAGAACACCTGCTTCACAAAGCAGAATGGAGGCTGAAATTTCAGAAGGCGAAGCCGCACCGGGGCTTCTCGCCGATTGTCGTAAATCAAACTCTTTGGATTCTTCGCGTTACTTTGGACATCGGCGTGGAAAAGCGGGTCCTGCTAGAAAACCCGTTCAATGTCCCACGCGTCTTGCGCGAAAAGCTGTACGCGCATGCCGAGACGCGCCGCCGAACAGTTATTCCGGATCGGCAGACGATGCACCGCATTTTCGCCGAAATGCGACGCGTTCCAGAAGATTCCGATAAATTCCGCCCCAACGCGGAGCAGAGAGTCTTTCTCGAAGAGGCAGCGCAGGAAATGGCGGACCACGCGGAGCTCCTGGCGTATTCCGGCATGCGGCGCGACGAAGCAAAGGTTGCGACGTTAGCGGATGACCGAGGAACTGAATTCAAAATTCACGGCACAAAGTCGGAATCGTCAGACCGTACCATCCCGGTAAACCCGGCTCTGCGGGCGGTCCTTGACCGCTACAAGGCCAAACGAGTCGGAACTGCTACAAAGTTGGTTCGCTTCGAGGAACCCAGGACCGCCATGCGCCGCGCTTGCAAGCGACTTGGTCTTCCAATGCTCAAGAATCATGAACTGCGGCACTACTTCGCTTCGATTTGCTTCGCTAGCGGCGTCGATGTTCCAACCGTTTCGCGTTGGCTCGGGCATTCCGATGGCGGCGCGCTCGCAATGAAAACGTACGGGCACCTTGTCAGAGATATGAGCCTTCACGCCGCGAACAAGGTAGATTTTGGTTTGCTGCAAATCGCGCGTTAAACTTCGCGAATAGTGAATGCGAGAGGTCAAATTAATGACCTCCTTTTTTTGTGGGGTGAAATCTATCAGGATTCTACCTGAGGAATGAGCCACGGAGCGCGCGTCAAGTCTTCGCTTCAGGCGGCTGAAAATTATACAAGTTGCAAGCTAAGTGAACCAGGGAAATGTATGTATATTTAGTCCGGCTGCGAGGGAACACCCCAAAATCAACAGTTCTTTAACCCAAAAGAAAATTTGTCCTATGAACGCGGAAGAAGCTATTGCCCGGGAGCTGCAACGCCTGCGCGTCGCATTAATTAGTACAAAAAACTATACACAATCCGCCCGAGTTGCGATCGACGCAATTAACCTGGCTGAACGCCTTGCGGAAAAGCTCGCGGCGACGTGGCCCGGGATTCCTGTGCGCGCTTCCAGAAAGCAAACGCGGTTGGAGGAAGTTCGATTGGTTCGCCGTTGTACGTTCCCTCGGGGATAGAGGCGGGGAGACGACCTACCCGGACGAGTTCTTCGTGGATGATGCAGTTTAGCCAGGTAGAGAGCTTGATGTTGAATTCCTCTGCTGCCGCGTCGAAAGCGTCGGCTAGCTCAAAGTTAACGTAAAACGTTTTTTGCCCGCCGGTCTTCACGCGATTGTTCGCGAATTTATTTTTGCTCCGTTTTCGGGGTTTTTTCATAGGGAATCCGTATACGTATAGCGTGGCTCACGTACAGAAAAAACTGGAACGAAGTGACAATATATTACCTTGTGGCGGTATCGTATGAAGACCCAAAACGACACCGAAACGAAAACCCAAGGCCGGACCGGATCACAGTTCACCTTGTACCTGAATCCCAAGACTGTAGCGAAGTTTGACCGCCTCGCAGCGAAGCGAAAAACGACCCGTTCCAAGCACGTCACCGAACTCATGGAACAGGCGGTTTCCGCTGGTTTAAAAAAACGCGCGATGGCGTGAAAGGTCGCCGCACACGGTAACTAGACGACAAACCGAAAATGAATCCTCTATCTGAATTGACGTTCAACGGAAAGAAGCAGGTTCGCGTTTTCGGGACCCCCGAGCGGCCGCTTTTCGTGGCAGTAGACATTTGTTCGTGCCTTGGTCTGGAAAATGTAACTCGGGCGCTCGCAAGTCTCGATGACGACGAAAAGAATACCCTTACTCTTGATCAGGGTATTCGTGGAAATCCAACCGTCAATGTCGTGACCGAGTCGGGTTGTTACGCGCTGATCTTTAAATCGACCAAGCCGGAAGCGAAAGCTTTCAAGCGTTGGGTTACCTCCGAGGTCTTGCCCTTAATCCGTCTCACCGGCACGTATGACCTGAAAGAGCAGGCTCGGCGATTGGCGTTTAAACATTTCCTCACCGAGATTCCGAAAGACTGGCGGCGGACATTCAAAGATGAATGGTTTGAAGCCATCCTCGGAGTATGGGGCCTGGAATATGTGAAGGCCAAAACGCCCGGCTTCGTCGGGAAGATCATCAATACCTACGTTTACGAGGCGTTAATTGAAGGACTCCCCGCGGAATTGAAGGCGCGTCGTGCAGAGTTTGGCGACGATAACGCAAAACTTCATCAGTTCCTCGTGACCGAAGCGCGCGAAAAACTCAGCGAACATTTGGCCGTCACGAAGGCGCTTGCGCTCAACTCGCAGAACAATCCAGACAACTTTCGCGAACAATTCGACCGCGTGTTCCGAGGGAGAAATCAATTACTTCTCTTCACCACGAAGAAGAAGCAGGCGGCTCTTTCAAACTAACCTTTTCGCGTGGGACTGTGGGCAATGGTATGCCCTTGACTGTCCCGTCCGCCTGCCTACGGGCGCAAGGCAATGACAGCGGTTCCACGCGGAACAATCTGCAGTAACCATATTCCGGATACGAACCGGAAGCCCTTTTTTCCTATGGCTAATTCTACAACATCGGCCCCCACGCCGACCGCCCCCACCGCCAAGAAAACGTTTCAAGACTGGGTAAACGCAGACACCTTTAAAGCGCAACTGTCGGCGGCGCTCCCTAAACACCTAACGCCTGATCGCTTTATTCGCGTTCTCCTAACGGCGACAATCAAAACCCCGAAGCTTCTGCAGTGTACGCAGGATTCGCTCTTCAAGTGCGTGTTCGATGCGGCGGCGGCGGGCCTGGAATGCGACGGCAGGCGCGTTCACCTGATACCGTTCGAAAACAAGAAAAAGGGCATTTTTGAATGCCAGCTGATTTTCGACTACAAGGGCTTGGCTGAACTCGCGATGCGTTCCGGAGCGGTCGCGAGTATTCACGCCGACACCGTCAACGAGAACGACGAATACGAAGAGGACCGCGGGCGAGTTGAAAAGCACAAAGTAAACCGCCGTAAACCACGCGGGGAAGCCTACGCCGCGTATTGCATTATCAGATACGTGAACGGCGGGGAAAAGACTGAAGTCATGAGCCGCGACGAAATCGAAAAGATCCGCGACGGATCGCAGGGGTATCTGGCATTTAAGAAGGGCTTCACCGCGTCGAACCCGTGGCAAGACCACCCTGGCGAAATGTGGAAAAAGACGGTCGCAAAACGGGCGTTCAAATGGGTTCCGCTTTCGCCCGAAATCCGCGACGCGGTCGCACGCGAAGACGAGGGCGCAATTGACATCGACGCGAGCGAGATTGCCGAGAAGCCGAAACGGCTGGGGTTGGAAGCTCTGATAAAGAGCGGCCTGGAAAACGTCCCCGTGCCCGAGGAAAACCCCGCCGACGCGAGCGCACGCACCGAACCAGCTGCAACGACAACCTAATTTCCTATGGCAACAATCATAAATAAAGAATCCGCGCCTTCGGGCGTGTTCGTGTCGACGTTGGCCGCGATGCACGCGGGAAAAGTCTTAACGGATCTCGACGACGCGCTGCGCGAAGTAACTCGGAGCGTAAACGACTCCCAGAAAAAGGGGAAACTGACTTTGGAACTTGTCATCATGCCGAACGGTTTGGGCGCGGGAGAGACGCCGCTGTTCAAGCTGGACGAAAAAGTAAAGGTCACGCTCCCGAAAAAGCCGCGTCCGAGTCAGTCATTTTTCGCGGATGAGGAAAACAATTTAACCCGACGCAATCCGAATCAGGACGAAATGAAACTGAGCGTCGTGCACAACGAAAACAGCAACAGCAACGACAAAGCCCCCAATCAAAAAACCGCACAATGAGCTATAACGAACAATCAAAGGGAACAGAAGCTGCAGCCGTCGCGCAAATCTGCGCTGAAGCGAACGCGCCCGCGTTCGTCGAACCTAAGGGGCTGGCCGTCTTCCCTGACGGCAAAATCAAAAGCCTGGACCTCGAAGGGCTGCGCGACCATCCGAAGCGCAAGCGCGGACTCGTTTGCCTGTCTGAAACGTCGTCATTTATTGAATACGTGAAGGCACACTCGACGCCTGACGAAACGCATATTTTCGGGGTTGCGTCGGAGTCAGGGGGTGAATTCAAGGCAGTTATCGACTTTCACGGGAGAGGCGATGCGGAACCAAACTGGGGAGAGCATGTTTGCATTTTGAAACTCGCGACAACGCCAGAATGGCAACGCTGGACGGCCAATAACCAAAAGCAGCTTACGCAAGAAGCCTTCGCGGAATTCCTCGAAGACAATATGCAGGACATCGTCAACCCGGACGCGGGGACGTTGCTTGACGTGGCTCAGCTGCTGACCGGGAAAAAGTCTGTCACTTTTCGGAGCGGGAAGAATCTCAAAAACGGCGCGATTGCGTTGGAGTACTCGGAAACGATCGAATCGACCGGGGGCCGCGCCAACGGGGACATGCAGGTCCCCGACAAGTTTACGCTTTTCATTTCTCCGTTTGTCGGCGTTGAGCCGGTAGCCCTGGACGCGCGCCTGCGGTATCGGATTTCCGATTCTGGCAAACTGTCGTTTTCGTTCATTTTGAATCGTCCGTTCAAAGTGATCGAAGCGGCTTTCAAGACCGCTCGGGAAGCAATCGAAAAGGAAACGGACCTTTTCGTTCACCTGGGCACGCCTTCAATTCCTGCCGTCACGCTCCCCTGAGCCGTCATGCAAACGCATCCAGACGACCAGGACCGGGTCTTGCTGACGCGGGAAGAGGCAGACGCAATGCTAAAGCCAGGCGCGGACGTCCATACGTTCATGCAAGGGGCGGCGGGGCCGGGAAGTAGTCTTGTGTTGATCGGCGCGGACCGTAGGCGCGAAGAGCTTTTGGCATACGCAGACAACGGGCTTTGTGAGCTGGCAGGGCCCAGTGCAACGGGAATGAATCACGGTGTCGTCGTGTTCACGAAGGTGGGCCCGGTTTTCTGCGAAACCAACGAACTGGGACACCCGCTCTAGTCATGCCGCTGCAACTGGGCATCGTCCTAAATGAAGAAATCGAAGCGTATCACGCTTGCGCTTCGATTTCGCATAGTCGGCTGCACTACTTCGCGGAAAACTTCCCGTCTGACTATCACGCAAAATATATAGCGAGGACTGCTGAGAAGGAAGAGCACAAGCCGCATTTTGACTTTGGGCATGCGGTCGAAGCGCGGTGCATTTCAGAAGCCGAATTTCGCGCCCGCGTCGCGGTTAGCCCGTACGACGAATTCAGGACGAACGAGTCTAAAGCCTGGCGTCGCAGTCAATGGGCCGCGGGCCGCGTCGTCATGAAGAGCGAAGAAGCAGCGTTGGTGCAGAAATGCTTCGAAGCCATCATGCGCAATCGAGACGCGCGGGCGATAATCGAAGGGGCAACGCCGCAGGTCACCTTCCGCGCACAGGTCGGAGCAATCTGCCTGCAAGCGCGTTCTGATTTCTGGGCCCCGGCGGGCGTGCGTCTTCCCAGTGACGGCGGCGAAACCGGCCCGCTAGACGCGGACCTGAAGACAACGGACAGCCTGCACGATTTCGAACCGCAGGCGATAAACCTGGGCTATGACCATGCAGCGGTTTTTTATCGTGCCGTCATTCGTTTAGTTCTCGCGCGCCTGGGCGGCGTGCCTGAAGACGAACTGCCTTTTGTGCGGCGTTTATTCATCGCCGTGGACAAATCGCAGTTTCCGCAATGCACGGTTTACAGCCCAACGGACGAACTGCTGGACATCGCGGAACGCGAAGTGATGGGCACGCCTGATGAACCCGGACTGCTGCCCCGCCTCATTTCGCATTACGTCACGAACAATTGGCCAGGGGCTCCGGAGCGCGGGGTAATCAAAGCCCCTTACTGGAAGAGGAAGAAAGCGAATGCCTGACCTTTCACAGATGTTCCCGAACGCGACTGCGTCGACGCGGGCGAAGAACCCGGCGCTATTCGGTCTCGCGCTCGCGCCGTTCGGACCCGCGCCGTTGTTTCTGCCCGTCGCGGCCTCGGCGATTGTACCGGAAAAGCGAATACGGCAAAAAAACGGCCCGAAACTGAACAAAACCGAATCCGCGTTCATGGACCATTTGCGGTTCTATTTTGAACCAAAGTATATTTACGCGCAGGCGATAACCCTGCAGCTGGCGAACGGGCTGCGCTATACGCCGGATTTCGTCGTAATGGGGCACGGTGCGAAAAGTGACCTTCCGCCCCATTGCTTCGAAGTGAAGGGGCCGCACGCCTGGGAAGACTCGCTAGTAAAGCTGAAAGTCGCGGCGCGGACGTATCCATTTTTCAAGTTTACTTTGGCTTGGCGCAAAGGGCGCGCGGAGCCGTGGCAAACGCAAGACGTTAAACCTTAGGCAATGCAATGGACTGGCTAAACCTTCACACTTCAACCCTGGATTCTGCCGCGTTTCTCGGTTCCACTCCGGTTCAGCGCGCGACTTGGCTGTGTGTTTTACGCTATTGTGTCGGGCAAGAGAACGGCGGACGCATAGAAAACGCGCGCGAGTGGTCAAATAGAAAATGGCAGCAGCTATGCAGGGTAACGTCGCGGGAAGTAGCGGCGGAATCTGATCTTTGGCACTGGGAGGACGGTTGCCTGGTCGTCGCGTATTATCCTCTGGAGAAGGAAGAAGAAGTGCAGCGGAACCGTAAAAACGGACGACTTGGAGGGCGTCCGCATAAAAACCAGGTGGGTACCCAGATGGTTAACCCAGAAGAAACCCCGGGGTTCGATTCCGCCGAAACGGAAGGGAATAGGAAGGGAAGGGAAGGGAATAGGAAATACATACAGGAGGGTGGGTCCGAAAACCACCTGGTTTTAGAATCCGCAAACCCCGTTCCGTTTCCCGCGCCTGACGCCCCCGTCAAAACGCCCGACCAGCTGCGCGCAGAACGCCTTTTCCGCCGTCGCCCGACAACGCCCTGGGCTAAAGCCGAACTGACTGCCTGGCGTGCATCGCGGGCCGCAATCGAAGGCACGCACGGCGACGACTGGGAACTGCTGGAGTGGTTCTACGCCCAGCCCCAGGGTAAGACATACGCGCGGCGCGACCTGGCGACCCTGTTGAACAACTGGACGGGGGAAATCGACCGCGCCCGCAAATACCAAGCCGGAAACGGCGGCAAGCTGTCGCCCAAATATCAAAACGCCTTTTGAGCCCATGAACACGACGACCCAACGAACGGAACAAACGCTGCCATTGGCCGAACTTGTCGGCCAAGTGGAACAGCCGCCCGCCCCACCTATCGACCTTGACGCAGTCGGCGAACAGTATCTGCGCGAAGCCCGCCTCAAAACCGCAATCGACCGCTGGCACGCCTATTGCCCGCCGAAATTGAAGACAACGGACTGGCAGCACGACGACCTGGTGCCATATGCCGCACAACACCGCGTCGTTTTGGCGTGGAAGGGTGGAGAGCGCGGCATATTGGCTGCGGGGCCTACAGCACGCGGAAAAACGCGAGCAATGTGGGCTCTGATGAAACGGCTTTCCGAAGAAGGCCGAGAATGTCGCTTCTTTACTGCCGCTTCGTTTTTCGCCGCCCTGCAGTCGCAAGTTTCCTACGGACGGGAAACCGCGTTCGATTGGTTGCTGTACCTCGCGAAAATTCCGATTTTATTTATCGACGACCTGGGGCAGGAAGCCGTTCAAGCGAATAAAATGGAGTGGGCGCAAGGCTGGCTGTTGCAGCTATGCGACATGCGCGTGGGGCTCGGGCTCCCGCTCTTTGTGACGACGAATATTAGCGCCCGGGACATGACAGAACCCACGCAGCAAATCCGCGCGGACCCGCTCATTCGTCGCCTGTTGGACCTGTGCGACGTAGTAAAATTCTGGGACGAGGAGAAAACCCGATGAGAACCATACAGGAGTTTATCAAGGCGGAAGCGGACGCGGCGCGATACCTCTACGGTTTGCCGTTTGATAATATCAAAGTGACCGAAGAGCCCGGGTCGATGGCCTGCACCGTCGCATGCTTTGGCGAATGGGCTTTCGCTCCGACGATTGACGAAGCGTGCGCAGACCTGGCAAAACGGCTAGCTACGCCGGACGGTATCGCGAAAGAAAAGCGCGCCCGTGCGGCGCGACTGATGGCGGAAGCCGACGTAATCGAGAAAGCGAGGTGCGTATGAATTTCTATCAAGGCGTTTACGTGATGAGTGGCAAAGTGGGCCGTTTGACCTTCGAGGCGGAAGACGCGGATCAGGCGCAACAACTCGCGAGCAAATGGGGTGTCGGCGTCGAAGGGGAGGCAGCGGCCCTTCATTCCGCAACCGCTGATGCGATTCCCGAAGCCTACGACGTCAAGACGGCCTGCAGGCTGTTGGGCGGGATTTCGCGCAAGACGCTCTACCGTGAATTAATACTCGGCAACCTACAGCGAATCCCAAACACGCGGCGCGTTCTGGTCACGCGTAAGTCGATAGAAAAACGCTGTCGTTCATAACCATGAGCTACGCCGCAGAAACAAAGGTGTCAGTCGAACGCACTCGATACGAAATCGAAAAGGCTCTCGCATCGGCTGGGGCCTGCCGCTTCGCCTACCTGTCCGACGCCGGAAGCGCGATAGTTGCTTTCGAGTTCAGGAATAAACTTGTCCGTTTCACCCTTCCTTTGCCGGTTTCCGAGGAGTACGCCCTAACCGCTGCCAAACGCCTTCGTTCAAATAAAGAGCGTCTCGCAGCGCAAGCGCAGGACCATCGCGCACGCTGGCGGGCCCTGGGCTTAGGGATAAAAGCAAAGCTCGTTTTCGTGGAAAGTGGGATTCGCACGTTTGAGCAAGAATTTCTCGCCGACTTTGTCATGCCGAACGGAAAGACGCTTGGCGAATCGGCCATCCCTCAACTCGACGACGCCGCGAAATCCGGACGCATGCCAACCCTTTCTCTCAGCGCATGAGCACGATTATATTAGACAACGCGATTATTACACTCGCGAACATTTACCGTTTCGAGGGCGTCACGTTCGAATGGCATTATTTTTGCGGCCCGATGCTCTGTCGAAAAGACGGCGAGCCATCCAAACGCAAGCCCGGGCCCGCGTTCTATGCGCTCGCGAACCGCTGGAACAAACTCAGCACAGAAGAGAAAGAGAAAACCCGCATATGAGCGCGAGCACGATTCTCAAGGAGTATCAGGCAAGAATCGCGGAACTTGAGTTTCGCATCGGCTGTCTGAAGGCGGAACACAAAGAACGCGAAAAACAACTCACGGAGCAGCGTGATATTTCAAAGCTGGCTGTGGATTTGAGCACGCCGTGGGAAAAGGCGATTATGGCGGACGCTGCCGAGAAGGTGAGAAAGGCGGAAGCGCGCGCGGAGAAAGCGGAGAAGGAGCGCGAACAGTTAGCGGCGTGGAAGAACGAGGCGCTTATTCTTGAAGCTCAATGGGACTGCCAGTCGATCGCCAAATTACTGGGCATGCCCCTAGGCGTGGATATTCGCAAGAACATCGAACCTGCGATTCGTGCGTTGAAAGCGCGGGTAGCCAAGCTCAACGACGCCCTGCGGAAAGTCTGGTTCACTGATGATTTGCCGAAGCATTTAGAGGAACTGATAGAGCCGCTACTTGAGACCCCGGCGCCGACGAAGGGAAATCAATGCTGCTGGGAAGGCTGCACCGCGCAACGCTTGGAAAATTACGACTACTGCATGCTGCATTTGTTGGAGTCACGGAAGGGGGCGAAATGAAAACCTCCGAAATGGTGAGGCTAGTCAGATATGAATTCGGGTGCGCCAATAAAGCCAGCGCTCCGGCTTGGCTCTTGGTTTGCGTGGGGAAGTTGTTTCAGCGATACGAAAACGCGCGGAACGCCAAGCTTCACGATCTCGCAAATTTCCATATTTGCTCCGCGCATGATGTGCTTTTGGCGTGGAAGTTCAGGGAGCGCCTAGAAGCACAGATAGGGTCTATTCCAAAAGCTCTGTCCTACACCCCAAAGTTACAGGCTACGCCGTGAACCCCGACCAAATCAAAGAGCAGATCCGTTACCACATGCGGGAGATCGAACGCCTGAAACATGAAGCGGCGCTTCACCGGCAACTCGTCGACGGGCTAAACGCGATGCTCTGGGAAGAGACGATGAAACTCTGTCTGCCTGCCAAGGCCATCAAACCATGAACACCGTTCTTTGCCCCGACTGCGTCGGGCGTAAATGGGTCTGGGACTTCCGAGCGGACCGCCCGGTTCGTTGCCCTACCTGCGATGGCAGGGGAACGATAACCGAACTCGCCCGACCCCGCGCCGCGTGCTGCCGCGTTTGGCTGCGGTTGTGCGCATTATTCCGCGCCGTTCGATACAAGGGAAGGGGGGACGCGACATGACACCCAACGAAACCGCCGCTGTTCTGGCGCAGGCCGTGCGAGACATGCGTGCAAGCAAATGTTCAATTCAATCTCGCGCCGTTGTGTATGCTGCCCTCGCCGCCTACGAAGAAGCTGCGAAAGCCGTGCCAGTTAGGCAGGACGAATTCGCCATGTCTATTTTCGATGCACGCGAAGCCGAGCGCGCCAGGGCGGACACGGGAGGCGCATCGTGACGCCAGAACAGCAGCAAATGAAGATCGGCGATAAAGTGAAGTGGATGAAAGTAACGCAGCGAGGCAGCGCGATTACGTTCAGCACTAAATATGGCACGATTGAATCGTTCGGGTTTGGAATGGTGCGCTTCGCTCGTGTGAAGATTCAGGAAAGCTCTCGTCGCCAAATGATCGCCGTTACCGAGCTTGTTCCACTGTCGAAGCCATCGCCCGTAATGGACGTGTTCAACGCTCTGGTTGCAGAGAAGGAAGCGCAATGCCCACGAAACCCATGATTCCCTGCCGTGCAACCGGCTGCTCTGCCCTGGTGACGTCCGGCTTCTGCCTTCTGCACAAAGCCCAGGGCAAGCAAGCATGGCAGGACTACGAACAGAACCGGCGGCGTTGCACCCCTGCCCTGGCCGAAGCTGCTGACATCCGCTCGACGTCGCAATGGCAGAAGGTGCGCAAGCTACACCGTGCCTTGTATCCGCTTTGCTGTGACCCGTTCGGCTATCACGCAGACATGCCAGCAATGAACCAACAGAGTCACCATATCATTCCGCTAAGTGAACGGCCTGACCTCGCGTTCGTTCTGTCCAACCTCGGGCCCACGTGCACGCGTTGCCATGCCCAGGTCGAAGGGATGGAACGAGCGGGCAAGCCTACTGCGTATCTGTTCAATGGATACCAGGCAAACACCCTACCTGGTCCCGCGATCGGCTGACGCGTTTTTACAAATGGTTGAATTGTAAATATTTACAAATGAAATGTAAAAATGTAAAATTTTACAACCCGGGGGGAGATGTAAAAGTTTTGGGGGTAAGCGGTCACACCGACCCGCTAGCTTTCGCAAAAACGTATCAAGTTTCGAATACCCCAACCCATTTGCTTTAGAGCTCACAGAAACCGCATTTTTTCCTTATGTTTAAAGGTGATTATCCGAAGAACTGGAAAGAGATTTCGCGGGCTTGCCGCGAACGCGCGGGAAACCGTTGCATTCGCTGTGGTCACGCGAACGAAATTGAAACCGGCTACGTGTTGACGACGCACCATTTCAACGGGGACAAATCCCTGCAAGAATGGTGGAATCTTTTGGCCCTCTGCCAGCGTTGCCATCTTAGTTTTCAGGGGCGAGTTAACCCCGAACAGCCTTACATGTTCGAACATTCCGAGTGGCTGAAACCCTACGTTGCGGGTTTCTATGCGTGGAAGTACGAGGGCCGATTGATCACGCGCGAGGAAGCGGAAGCGCGGCTGGACGAACTGCTGGCCTACGAACTCCAAGCATGACCGCCTACTACTACAAGTCGCCAAACACCCCCGGGCATCTGGTCTCCAAAGATCTTGGCCTATCTCACGTCACGAAGTTATCAATACATTTTCCATTGCATGGAGTCGCTTACGTTAAAGCGGAATTCTTTTTGACCGTGGGACAAGCGGAAGCGGTCGCAACGACCTTAAAGAAGTTTGAAATCCGAGAAAAAAAGAAGGCAAAACGATGAACCAAAAACAATGCCATAAGAATGCCATTCCTATCCCAGATGCGGAGGACTTCACCGCGTCGCCCGAATATCAAGCGTGGGTCGAAAGCATGGCAGAGCATTGCCGCTGCGCTCGGGATCGCCCTTGCGACGGCGTGCTTGCCGGTGGTTTCTGTGATGACATTCAGGACGAAAACGAACTTTGGGAGGAAGACGACAATGGGTAGTCGTGGCCCAGCGTCCAAAAAAGGGACCAGTCTGAAGTTCACGCCCGGGGTTCCGGACGCGCCCGAGTGGCTGGACGAAGTTGCCCGCGAGGAGTACGCCCGAGTTTCCGCCGAGATGGAAAAAGCGGGCCGCGATTATCTGCAGCAAGTGGACCTGTCAGACCTGCTAACGTACGCCCAGGGCTATTCTGACGTTGCGCGCCTGACCGTCAAAGTTCGAGAGACGGGGGAAACTCTGCAAAGTGCGAGGGGTGGTTTCTATCCGAACCCGGACAACAACGCGCTGCAGATGGCATACAATCGAATGAAGGCTGCGGCGGGGCGGCTTGGGTTTTCGCCGTCAGACCGCAACCGCATCGGCAGCAAAGCAACGGGCAAACAAAGGGACGACCCTCTTTCCAATTTCGTATGAACAAACCAATTTACGCAGCGGCAGACGGGCTTGGGCAGATCAGGCTTTTTGTGATTGAGAACGGCAAACCGCGTGCGTTGACCCTGGCGGAATGGGTTTCGCTCCTCGACGCGAGGGGCCTGCGACAAGGAGAAATGCAGCTGATCAAGTTGGGAGCGGAGGACGCAAACGAAGGGTGGATTCCGGTTGCCCGCATGCTGCCGGAAGCGAACGTGAAACTCCTGATTTATTCGCCGAACCGATACGGGGCGCGCGAGGGAGAGTACACAGACAGTGGAATATTTGTAGACGTATTCGGCAACCCGGCCCCAGGCGTCGCCTTCTGGAAGTACATAATTTCCCCGACGGGATGAACGACCTGGTCACAGCATACGCACGCGACATAGTGGAGGGGCGGTTACTTGCCTGCCAATGGGTCAAGCTCGCTGCAGAAAGACACCTGCGAGACCTGAAAGACGCCCGCTTCGTGTGGGATATTGCCGAGGTAAACGCCCGGTTGAAAATGTGCGAGACGATGAGGCACTACAAAGGACGGTTCAAAGGCATGCCGTTTGTGCCCGAACCCTGGGAAGGGTTCATTATTGGTTCAATTTTCGGCTGGAAATTGAAGGAAAATGGGCTGCGCCGCTACCGCTACGGCTTCGTGAAAGTTCCGCGCAAGAACGGCAAGACCTGGTTGGCGGCGTGCGTCGCTTTAATGATGATCATTGCCGGGGGACAGCTGGGACGTAGTGGGCGGTTCGATACGGAGGGCGGCGCGGAAGTCTATTTCGTCGCGACCAAGGAAGACCAAGCGAAGATCGGCTGGAACGACTGCACGAAAATAATTAAGCGTTCCCCGGGTTGGTCCGAACGCCTGGACAACCGGGTAAAGGAGATTCGCTGCGACGCGAACGACGGCATTTGTCGTCCTCTCGGTTCTGATTCCGATTCGCTGGATGGGTTGAATCCCTCCTGCGCGATTAAAGACGAGCTGCATGCGTGGAAAGATCGGGCGTTGTGGGACCAAATTGACGACGCATTCGGCGCGCGGGCCCAGCCGATTGACTTTATCATCACGACGGAAGGCGCGATTCGGAACGGGATCCATGACGAAATCGACAAGCACGCGCGCGATGTGCTGAAGAGTGACGGCACTTACTCGGACGAAACGTTCTTTGCGATCATCTATAGCCCGGACGAAGGCGACGACCCGTTTGACGAAAAGACATGGGAGAAGGCGAACCCGAACCTGGGCGTCTCAAAAAGTCTCGAATACATGCGCGACCAGGCGGCGAAAGCGCGTCTGATGCCGGGGAAATTGTCCGCATTTCTGACGAAGCAACTGAATTTGCGCCAGGATCAGGATGAAACTTGGCTCGTTCTGGATCAGTGGGACGCTTGCAAGGGCGTCGTCGACCTCGATGCCCTGCGCGGCGCGCCTTCTTTTGGAGCAATCGACCTCGGGCGCGTCAACGATTGGTCGTCGTTTTGCCAGGTTTTCCCGTTCTCGGATGGGTCATTCGCCTACGATTGGTCTTACTGGATACCGGAAGAGACGTTCCGCGCGCTGAAAAAAGACGGTCGAATCCCTGTTGATGTGTGGCGGCGGCAGGGATCGCTCTTCGTGACGGACGGCAACGTAACAGACTTTGCGATAATAGAGGAGTTTATCGCGAAGCGGTCGGAGACTCACCCCATGCAGGAGTTTTGTTACGATCCGATGTTTGCGCACGAAACTGCAATGAGGCTTCGCGACGATCACGGGCTTAACGTCATTGAGTTTCGGCAAACGTTTACGAATTACACCCCGGCGTGTTCGCAGTTCGAACGGATTCTACTCGGGGGACAGATGCGGCAGAACGGGCACCCCGTTGCGCGATGGAACGCGGGCAATGTAGTGCTGCGAAAGGGGCCAAGCGGGAACATGATGCCCGACAAAAACAAAAGTGCGGCGAAGATTGACGGTATCACAGCGGCCCTGATGGCGACGGGGCGCGCAATGGTGGCGCCCGCGCAGCAATCGCCCGGCCTGTTCTTCCTCTCATGAACGTAAACGTCGAACGATACCTGACGCCGAAGGGCATAGCCGACGCCCTGGACAGGGACTACGGGCTGCAGCTGAGTCCGGATTACATCCGCGCGATTCGTCAAGAGAGTATAAGACGCGGGGAAGAAACTTTTATAGGTGGATTCGGTAGAGCTTCAGACGTATTCAGGTTCCTTCAGAAGAATCCGGGTTTCTCGCGCCGTATGGCAAAAAGGGGTACAAAGAAAACCTAAGCGGCTGCAAATGGTTTAAGTAGGTGTTATTTGGTTACAACTGGCCGGAAAAGGCGTATCGGTAAAGTTGCTACATGGCGTTAGGGCTTTCACGTAGAGCAACGTGGCCGAGCGAAACGCCTTAACTTTACTCCAAGAAGACCAAAAACGCGCAACCATTGCAGCGGGTGCGCGCGTTCAGAAGCGGTCTTCCGGGGTCGATAATCCGGACCAGCAATTTTTCGAAACGGTTTTTGGCAGGGGGACGTCGGTTTCTGGTGCGGCGGTCAATGAATACACCGCGACAAGTTTGGAAACGCTAGTCGCATGCGTCGCGATTCTGGGGGACATGGTCGCGCAGCTGCCGTGCAAGCTGTATCAAAAGACTGCGGCGGGATCCGAGGAAGCGACGCAACATCCATTGTTCGACTTGCTGAGCTATTCGCCGAACGACAACCAAACCGCGTTTGAATTTCGGCGGTTTGCGCAATGCGCGGCGGGACTTCGCGGCGATGGGCTTGGACGCATTCGGCGGGATCGAAATTATACAATTGGCGCGGTTGAACCGTTGGCGAACGCCGACGTTCAAATTCAAAAACTCAGTTCCGGGCGAGTGGTCTTCCACGTATCCGGAGAACCCACACCGCTTACACGTGCAGACGTTTTCCACGTCTACGGGTTCACGCGGAACGGTTATTCTGGCTGTTCCCCTCTCAGTTTGCTGCGTGAGACGATCGGAAACGCGCTTTCCGAACGCGAACACGCGAGCCGCATGTTCACAAACGGCGCGAAGTTTCCCGGCTATTTGATCGCGCCACTGAACGCGACACCCGCGCAGCTGAAAACGATTCGTGACGAGTGGGAGAAGAATCAATCTGGCGTCCAAAACGTCGGCAGGACACCACTACTTGCCGGGGGACTCGACTATAAAACGGTAGGCATGACGGCGGAAGACGCCCAACTGCTGCAGTCGCGGGAGTGGGACGCGGGTGGAATTGCGACGTTTTACCGGATGCCCCCGCACTTGTGCGGACTTACGAGCAAATCGACCAGCTGGGGCACAGGCATCGAACAGCAAACTCAGGGTTTTTTAAATTTCACGCTGAACCCGTGGCTCACCGCGTGGGAACAGAGCCTTTCATTTTCAATGCTCACCCCTGCGGAGCGAAAGGCAGGGCTCTTCATTCGCTTCACCCGGGCCGCACTCATGCAGATTGATGCGACCTCACGCGCGGCGTTTTACCGCACGATGCGGGACATCGGGGTTTTCTCAATCAACGACATTCGTCGCAAAGAAGAACTCAACGACCTCCCCGACCATATCGGCGACAACTATATGCAGCCGTTCAACGGCTCAGGGGGAGCGGCCCCCGCGCGCACGCACGAACAGCCGCAGGAAGCTCAACCGCAGGAAACACCATGAAGATTGTTCCATCCCCATCCGTCGAACGTCGATACACCGCGGGAGTTGTTGAGCGGCGCGCAGCCGAGGACGGGACCGTCACGCGCAATGTTCGCGGGTACGCCGCTACGTACGGAAACCTTTCCTCAAATCTCGGAAGCGATTCGTTTCCGTTTTTCGAAATCGTTGAACCTGGCGCGTTCGACGACGTGCTGAAAGATGATGTTCGCGCGCTGTTCAATCACGATGCGAATTTGATTTTGGCGCGGAGCAAAAACGGCGAGGGCACGCTGAAAATTGGCTCCGATAATCTGGGGCTTTGGTACGAATTCGAAGCCCCGAAAAATAGCGCTGGAGAGGATTTGCTTGTCAGCTTGGATCGCAAGGACGTGGACCAGTCTTCGTTCGCGTTCACCATTGCGCAGCAGGCGTTCGAAGAGTCGAACCAGGGCGGAAAGATTATCACGACGCGGCGAATCAAAAAAGTCGCCAAGTTATACGACGTTTCGCCTGTCACGTATCCAGCGTATCCCGACACGTCGGTTGCGGTGCGAAGCCTCGAAGAATTTCAACGCGCCCAGGCGGGTGCGGAAAAACCAACCCCTGAACTGCACTACTGGGCGGCACGTTTGGGGATTTTATAAACACGCCCCTCAAATCAAAATGAGTAAACGTATCCAAGAATTGGAGTCGAAGCGCGGCGTGGTTCGCAAGGATCAAACCGCTTTGGTAGAATTGGCACGCACTGAAAAGCGCGAACTAACCGGCGAAGAAATCGCCAAGATTAAAGCGCTCCGCGACCAGGAAGAGAACCTGACGGAAACGCTGATGATCGAAAATCGCTCAATCGCGATCGAAGCCGGGCGGGAGCCTCATCTTTCCGGGAAGGAGACGAAGGACCTTTCGAAGTTTAGCTATGTTCGCGCAATTAACACGCTGCTGAACGGCCAGCCCCTCGACGGTCTGGAAGCTGAGATGCACGCGGAAGGAAAGAAGCAATACCGCGAAGCCGGGATCACAATGCAGGGAAATTTCATTGTTCCCGGCATAGTCGCGCACTACGCAGGCACGGAACGCCGTGACTTGACACAGACCGGCGGCACGAACGGAGACCAGGGCGGTGTCTTGGTGCAAACGACAGTCGGCTCACTGATCGAACGACTGCAGGCAAAGCTGCTCGTCGCCCAGTTTGGCGCGACGAAACTGGACAATCTCGTCGGCAATGTGGCGTTCCCGGTTGTCGTTCCTGATGACCAAGCCGCAGAGAAAGCCGAAACTGCGGCGGCAAACGAAAGTTCGCCGACCTTCGGAAGCAAGACACTCACGCCGCACCGCTTGCCGGTCTTCGCGGAGTACTCCCGGCAATTGCTTGCGCAAACGAACAATCCGTCGATTGAAGCGTTTCTGCGTGATGATTTGGGCTATCAAATCGCCGCGCGCATGGACGCTGCGGCAATCAACGGCTCGGGCACTGACCCTGTCCCGCGCGGAATCCTGAATACTACGGGAATTGGTTCCGTGGCTGGTGGGACGAACGGGCTTATTCCAACCTGGGATAACATCGTCGACCTCGAAACCGAAGTTGCGATCGACAATGCCGACGTGGGAAATCTCGGCTACCTCGTGACTCCAGGACTGCGGGGCCGGTTGAAGAAAACTTTGATCGGATCGAACACCGGTATTTTCCTCTGGCCCGTTGGTTCGAATGAATTGAACGGTTACAAGGTCGGCGTTTCGACGCAGGTTCCCAGCAACCTGACGAAGGGCACTTCAGCGGGCGTTGCGCACGCGATCATCTTCGGCAACTGGAAGGACCTGATTCTGGCCACGTGGGGCGGCATTGAGTTCCTGGTTAATCCCTACAGCCGCGACACCGAAGGGCTGATTCGCATCAATGCGTGGACCTTCTACGACGTGCTTGTTCGTCGTCCGCAGTCCTTCGCGGCGATGAAAGACGCTCTCATCGCTTGATTGATTTGAAGCGCGGGGGTTTCTCCCCGCGCTTTTGAAACGCAGCACACCCCACGCATCAAAATGAACATCAAAATTATTCGTAATACGGTTGCAGACGGAAAAGACGTTTTCGAAGGCGACAAGTTAGACGTTGAACATTCGACCGGGCAGGAATTGATCGCCGCGCGGAAGGCCGTGCGGTTGGACGAAAACGGCGAGGGAGAAAGCCCGTCTACCGAAACCGCGCATATTGTCCCGAAGGATCACGCCGCTGGTGAGGCAGAAGACGCCAGCGCGGACCCCGCGCGGAAGCGGAAAGGCAGATAGTTAGCTTTGTGTAGGCAGTCTGTGGATACATAAACCGGGTCTCTTCTTCATGTCGATAACGTACAAACTCGTAACTCCCCCTGCGGTTGAACCATTCACCGTAGAAGAAGCTATGAGCTTTTGCCGCGTGGACGACGAGGAAGAGACGCCGCTTGTTGCCGACCTCGTGAAAGCCGCGCGGGAATATGTCGAATTGCATACCGGTCACGCGCTGATTCGGCAGACGTGGAAAGCGACGATTGATCGTTGGCCGCAATATGCGAACGCAAGCGGCTGGAGGGATAACCGGCGGATAACGCTTGAAAAGTTCCCGCTCATTTCCGTTGACGAAGTCGCATACTACGACGCGAACAACGTTCAAAACACGTATCTAACGGACCAATACATTTGGGACGCCGGCGGCGATGGTGTTTTTGGATTCCTGGAACGAAACCACGGCTCGGATTGGCCAGACATTTACGACCGGGCCAACGCGATTTCTATAACATTTAAAGCAGGGTACGGCACGAACGGGGAGGCGGTTCCTGCGATGCTGAAACACGCGATGAAACTGGTCATTGAGAATTTCTACAGCCAGCGCGACCCGGTCAACACGGGCAACATTGTCACCGAAGTTCCTCTGAATCTTCGGCACCTGGTCGAATCGCACCGGGTTGCCGGGTGGGTCGCATGAGCTTGCGTCTTCCAGTTCTTGTCAGCGGCGACAGTCGGACGCAGCTGCTCCCCGCGACAGATCCGGCAACCGGCCTGCCGCTGACGATTCCAATCACGGCGACGCTGATTTTCACGGCGAAGCATTCGAAGTACGCGCCCGATGTTGAGGCGGTTTTTCAGAAAGTTTCCGGGGCAGGGATCACTTTCAGCGGTTCCACGATCACGGTTGAAATCGTTTCCGCGGACACTGAGCCGCTGGAGGAATACACGGACCTGGTTTGCGACGTGCAAATGCAGGACGTTTCCCTGGGCATCCTCACAATTTGGGAAGGTGTCTTGCCGGTTCGTATTGGCGTCACGCAAGAAACAATGACCAGCGTTCCGGTTTACACGCAAAACCCTCCGTTGCCAGGCGGGGGCGGCGACATGTACACCGCCGTTTACGATCCGGACTTAGACGGCAAAGTAATTGCAGCAGTTCAAGCGGACGTTGTTCCGTGGGCGGGCGTCACCGGACATCCCACGACGCTTGCTGGCTATGGCATCACGGACGTTCCCGGCGGGGGCGGCGACATGCTGAAGAGCGTTTATGACCCCGACAACGACGGAAAAGTGTCGTCGGCTGTGGCTGCTGATTCCGTCCCCTGGGCGGGCATTACAAGCAAGCCAGCCACTTTCCCGCCTTCTGCCCATTCTCACGCTCAAAGTGACGTGACGGGGCTAGTTTCGGCCTTGGCTGCGAAGGCAGACGGCGCGTCGCTTTCCGCGCACGTTGCGGACACGGCAAACCCTCACGCTGTCACGAAAGCGCAAGTCGGGCTCGCACTGGCGGACAACACGCCCGACACGGGGAAGCCCGTAAGCACGGCGATGCAAACCGCTCTCGACGGCAAGGCGGCATCCTCGCACACGCACGCGACGGCGGACGTTATTGGCTTTGCTGCAGCGGCTGCGGCAGCTGCGCCCGTGCAGAGCGTCGCGGGATTGACCGGCGCAATGACGGCGGCGGCACTGCGCACGGCGCTTTCCCTGGTCGTCGGCACGGACGTTCAAGCGTTTGACTCCGACCTGGCTGCCATCGCAGCCCTCACGACAACGGCTTTCGGTCGCTCCCTGCTGACGCAAGCGGATGCAACTGCGATTCGGGCCACGATCGGCGCGGGTGTTTCCAATTTCGACGGCGTTTTCGCGTCGCTCACGAGCAGACCCACGACGCTCGCCGGGTACGGAATCACGGACGCGCAGCCCCTCGACGCCGATTTGACCGCCATTGCGGCCCTCACGACTACCGGGTTCGGGCGTTCGCTCCTCACCCAAGCCGATGCGGCAGCAGCCCGCGCGACGATCGGGGCCGGTACGTCGTCATTCGATGGCGCGTTTTCGAGTCTGACCGGCGCGCCGACGACTTTGGCGGGCTATGGCATAACAGACGCCCAGCCGCTTGACGCGGACCTCACGGCAATCGCCGCTCTTACGACGACCGCGTTCGGTCGGAGCGTATTGACGCAGGCAGATGGGCCCGCGGTGCGAACGCTGATCGGTGCAGGTACTTCGTCGTTTGACGGCGTGTTCAGTTCGCTCACTTCCAAACCCACGACGTTGGCAGGCTACGGCATTACCGATGCCCAGCCGTTAGATTCAGACCTGACAGCGATTGCCGCACTGACGACGACAAGTTTCGGGCGAAGCGTTCTCACGCAAGCGGACGCCGCAGCGGTGCGAACTTTAATCGGCGCGGGGACCTCTTCGTTTGATGGCGTCTTTAGCTCCTTGACCTCGATTCCAACAACCCTTGCGGGCTACGGGATCACGGACGCGCAAGGCTTGGATTCGGATCTCACGGCGCTCGCCAACAACGCAACAAACGGAATGTGGGCGCGGACGGGCGCGGGAACTGGAGCCGCGCGAACCATCACAGGGACAACAAATCAGGTCACCGTCACGAATGGAGACGGCGTATCCGGAAATCCAACACTCGCACTTCCGCAAGATATTCACTCGGGCGCGTCGCCAACCTTTGCGGCTCTTACCATTACCGGAGGGGCGGTAATCGAAGGTCTCACCTATGGGCGCGGCGGTGGTGCAGCCTCCACAAATACCGCTGTCGGCGTCAATGTGCTCCTTGCAAATACGGTTGGCGGCTCAAATACCGGCGTCGGGCACGCCAGCCTAACTTCTAACACGACGGGCACCCAAAACGCGGGCCTTGGACGGCAAAGCCTGAATTCAAACACGACGGGTTCAAACAATATGGCTATCGGTAGAGCTGCCATGCAGTCGAACACGACGGGTTCCCAGAATACGGCAGTAGGCACGCAGGCACTACAGAACCTAAATATCACGGACGGGAGCAACGGTAACAATACCGCAATCGGCTTTAGTGCAGGGCTGGGAATTACGACGGGGACGGGAAATACAATCATCGGGGCAAACGTCACGGGGCTGAGTAGCAGCCTCACGAATAATATAATTCTCGCGAACGGCACGGGCGCAATCAAAGCGCAGCACGACGGCACGGATTGGACGTTTACTTCAGGAATAAAGACCGCGAATCCATCGGGCGGAACCGCGCAAATTGTGAAGTTCGGCTCATTCGTGTCGGGCGCTCCGACAGCAACCGGCTATCAACAAATAGAAATCGCTGGAGTGGCATACAAGCTTCTCGCAGTGGCCGCTTAAAATGAAACCGCCTTTTTTAATCGAAGTCCCTAACTTCCGCCGGGAGTTTTTAGAGGAAGAGAAGCCTGTGTTCTTCAATCGGCTCACGGAAGCGGAGCAAGAGGAGTACACAGCGCAGCAAATAAACAATCGCATGAACGTGTGGTCCTGCATGATTGCGGCGCGCGCGTATAACATAGCAATGATACTCTGCGCTGTCGTGATTGTGACGGGCGGGGCCCAACTTTGGCAGATAATCCAGCACGTTGCCGGGAGTTTACTGGGGATCAAATGAACAAGATGCGCCGTTTTTTCCGGAAGCTCTCATTCCCCACCGCGTCGGAAGTCGCGGCGAAGGCGAACGAGTCTCTTCCGCCGTTTCTCGGGAGTGCATTCAACCGCAAACTCCTATTCGTGGAAGACGACCTGGAAATTCGTATGGTCATGCGGGAGATAATTAAAAAGTACGCTTGCGAAATGGTCGAAGCCGCAGACGGAAAAGCCGCGCTAATCCACTTTGAGCCGAGGAAGTACGATTTGATTTTACTCGACGTGCGCTTGCCGGACATGAGCGGAATCGAGATTTTGCGGACGATCCGCTGGCAAGATCCGCTGCAACCCGTCGCGGTATTTTCGGGCTACTTGGACTCGGCGACCATAGACGAAATATACGCCGCAGGCTGGGCGTTTCTCGGGCGAAAGCCGGACGACCTACGCGACGGAAACGTTTTACGGCTGATGCTCCGCACCGCCGGAATAATCCCGAAACCTGAATTCCTATGAAAACCGCTCTGCTGCTCTTCAAAACGTTTCTACTGTTCGCCTGCACGTTTCTCTTTGTCGCATGCAATTCAACGCTGCAGAAGGAGGGCCCGTACCAGGGGGACAAAGTACTATACGATGCGGACCAGACGATTTCGACGGCGTACACCGCGATTGATGTTTTTGTTTCGTGGGAAAAGGAAAACGCTTCGGCTCTCAGCTCGCAGCCGCAGATACACGCGACAGCTGAGCGTATTAGAAAAAACGCGAAGGAGTGGTTTCGCTCGGCAATTGTACTGCGCGACGCTTACGCAAAAGAACCCACGCCGGAAAAGAGGGCCGCTCTCACTAACGCGATTCAAATTATCCAAGCCGCGCTGACGGAAGCGGCGGGCTACATGCAGAGCAATCCGGCGAAGACCGTTACTGAGCTTTTTCCGCTGACCCTGCCGAATCTCACGTAACCAAACGATTCATACAATGAACCCAGCACAAATCATCTTGCTCGCCAACTCTCTGCTTTCTGCCGTCGAAGTTCTGATTCCAAAAATCTCGGAGCTCACGAAGTCCGGCGAGATCACAACCGACCAGCAAAATCAGCTTCTTTCGCGCATTGAGGCGATTCGCAACGGGTCCGCTTTCGACGGTCCGGAGTGGAAAACGGACGAAGACAAAAAATGAAAGTCGCAAAACTTGAGCTTCGGTCCGTCAACAACGGCGAGAAAGAACCGATAACGTACGCGGGTCTGGTCAAAACCGTGATTTCGGCGTCCGGCCCTACGGGCTTGTCATGCGACGATTTGATTTTGTCCGTCGCAATGCAGACCGAATTAAATTCAGCCGTTGAACGCAAAGCACCGCACGTGCTCTTAAACGACGAACAGAGCGCGTTTCTGAAAGCGAAACTGGAAACGTTTCGCTGGGGGGTGGGTTTGCCTGCGTTCGCTGAGTTTGTGCAATATGTCCGGAATCTGCCGATGGTGGAAGTGGAAGCGAAGACATGATTTCCGCGGGCAAAATGGATCGACGCGCAACTATTCGCAGGACCGTGCAAACGCGCGGCGCAAATGGAAGCGTCATCAATACTTGGCACGACGTAGCCACATTTTGGGTATTTCAGCGGAGCATTTCCGGACGCGAAGCAGTGCTGGCCGCGCGGGACACGGACCAAATTGAATCCGTTTTCGAGTGTCGGTACAGGACCGATTTGACCGCAGCCATGCAGATCGTCGTTGACGGGAATACTTACGACATCGTACGACCGCCTGAAGAAATCGGGCGGAAGGAAGGTTTAAGAATCTTCGGCAAGGTGCACGTAAAATGAGCACGATTGCCGAACATGTTTATTCGACCCTGTCGGGAGATACTGCGCTTGCGGCCCTGGTCGCAGACCGCATTTACCCGCTGGTCGCGCCCGAGGGAACAGCCCGCCCGTTCATTGCGTTCGCCATGATTTCAACCGTGCCGAATGAGACGCACGGCGCGGGCGTGGGCGAGCGTCTAGACGAAAGCATCGTTCAGTTTACCGTCGTCTCTGACGATTACACGGGAGCGGAAGACGTGACGAACGCGTTGCGAGCAGTACTTGAGAACGGAGCGCAGCCCGTCAACGGCAGCACGGAAATTTCCAACATTCGCGAGACGTACGAAAACGACACAGAGCTTTATGTGAAGCAACTCGACGCGAACTTTTTTCACTCAGCATAAACCCAAAATAATCCAATGACAAAGCGCAGCGCAAAAGGGACTCTGTTACAGTACGAATCGGCGACGGGTCCCAGCGTATTCACAACGATTCCGGGCGTGGAAGACTTCACAATTCCACTCGGCGAAAAAGACGAGATCGACGTAACGACTCACGACTCACCAGGTGGAGCTGAGGAAACCGTTTTGGGTATTGCCCGTCTGCCCACGTTCGGAGTTCCCATTATGTGGGACGGGGCGAACACGCATCACAAAGCAATCGTCGCGGCGTACAACGCCGATGCGTCGATGAACCTTAAAATTACCTGCGTTGACGGGCAAGTGGTGTCCGGGCTCGCGCTCGTTAAAACGATCGGGTTCAACGCACCGGTGAACGGAAAATACGACGCGAACGTGTCGTTTAAATGGGCGGCTAAGCCCACGCTAACCGCTCCAGCCTAATGTCCGCGCTATTCACGAAAGTCCTGTTGGATCGGCCCTGGCGCATTCGGTACAGTAACCGCACGATTTACCGTATCCAGACTCTGGATAAACCGCTTGACCTGGCGGAAATCGCCAACCCGCAGCGGTCACTCGCGACGCTGAGTCAATGGCTTTGGGCCTGCCTCGACGAACCGAACCCGTTTGAAACGCCGGAAGACCTTGCGGAAGTTATCGACCTGAACCGAAGCACGGAAATCACGCAGGCGCTTTTAGATTGTGTGAACATGGGAGAGGCCAAAACAGGAAACGCGAAAAAGGACGAAAAAAAAGACGACAGCTTGACGCAATCGCCTTCGCCTACGTCGAGCTAGGACTGACCAAAGAACAATATTTAGATATGGCACCGGCGGAATACCAAGCTTTGCGCCGTGCGTGGCGTAAAAAGGAAAGGCGAACCGCTGAGCTTTTCGCGTCGGTCTGCATTGTTACGAATCGCTCCCTAGGCGGAAAACTCGAACAGTCCGACATCCTGGAATCGGAGGACCCCGAATGTTAAACGCGGACATAGACGGTATTGACGATTTAGCGGCGGCGCTAAACGGAATTGTCGGCAAGGCGCGAAAGACCATCGGAAACGAGGCTGTCATCACCGCATTGACACGGCTTGAAGTTGCAGCGAAACGGCACGCCGAATGGTCGGAAGATACCGGCGCGCTGAAAGCTTCAATCGGAATAAAAGTTAAGCCCTTCCGAAAAGGTAATTTCATTTTCGGAGTGGTCGGGCCGCGCAAAGGTTTTGAGCGTCCCGACCCCAGCGGGAAGGGCACGCGAAACCCGGTGAAGTATGGGCACCTTGTCGAAAACGGAACGTCGCATTCCGCGCCCAGGGCATTCATGCGCCCGGCATTTGCGGAAACCAAGGACGCTATGCTTAACGACCTGGCGCGCGTCATTGGCGAAGGAGTCAAGAAGGAAGCGGAGCGGCAAGCAAAACGTAGGAGAAAGACGAATACACTATGAGTACGACCGTAGGCGAACTGAACGTAAAGCTGAACCTGGAACTCGCGCGCCTGGACGCACAGATAACACAGGCAAACGGGAAGATCGCGCGCATGGGTAAGAAGATGCAGGGCGACATGGGAAGCGCGGGAAAAGCTATTGCGGGGGCGTTCGGAGCAATCGGCGTTAGTTTGTCCGTCGGTGCGCTAGTTGGTTTTGGGAAGTCGCTGATAGACTTGGGTGGCAAAATCACGGACCTTTCAGCCGAAGCGAATATGACGCCGCGCATGTTCCAGCTGATTTCCGCGACTGCGATGGACGCGGGCGTTTCAATGGAAGACGTAGCGCACGCGTCGGAGCACTTGCGCAGTCAACTGCAAACGGCGGCAGAGAACGGCGCGGACCCGCTGAACAAGGCGCTTTCAAAGTTCAATTTGACGGCGGCGGGGCTCCGGGGATTGAAGCCGGAAGATCAGTTTTATGTTTTGGGCAACGTCCTTGCAACGGCGGCGGACAAACAAGCCGCAATGAACCTGGTTTCCGACGTGTTCGGCGCGAAGATCGGGCCGAAAATGCGGACAACGTTGCTTCAGATCGCGGAGGGCTTTGACAAAATCGACACAAGCAAAATCGTTATCTCTGACGACCAGTTGAAGAAGCTGGACGACTTCGGGGACATGATGGGGCAAGTCTGGCTAAAAGCAAAAGTCGCAGCCGTTGACGCGCTGGACGCCATCGGCGAAGGGCTAAAAGGACTCGGCGGGCAACTGGCAGACTTCGGGCGCAAGAATTTCGAAGTCACAAAAGGCAGTTTTTTCGACGAACTCTTTCGCGACAAAAACGAGTTTATCGACCACGCCCCAAACATTTTGCCGGGAGGGGTTGCGGAACACGCACCGAAACCGCAGACCAAAAGTCAGCAGCTGCAAACAGACATGGCGGCGGCGGCACGCAAAGCGCAAGAGGACGCTTTGAAAGCTGACCCGCTTTTAGCTGACCGGGAGCTGAGAGCAAAGACGGCAAAACTCGTGGAGGACATGAAAGTTATGTGGGGAGATAAAGCCGTCGGCGAGTTAATGCAGGATCGCACCCCCGCGAAAAACATGGGCGTTTCTACGGCACCCACGGACGGATACGCGCGCATCGGCTTGCTTACGGGCCAAGTCGCCAACCCGGAACTCAAAAAGCAAACGAGCCTGCTTCAAGGAATCCAGTTAACGTTGGAAAAAATAAACTCGGGCGTTCGTGAATCTGAGGCCGCCTTTGCAAACTGAGGAAAAAATATGGCTGTATTGATGGACTATTTGCGGCCCGGCTATCCGAAACAATCGGTTGACGTAAACAGCAGCCGTTGGACGTACGTTTTTCGGGGGCCGACGGCGACGCTTGCACCGCTGCGACCTGCGGCAAACTCAGGCTTCGACAGCCACGGACTAGTTGAGAGGACGACGATTGAAGAACTCGACAACCCGGATTTTTGCGAAATCACCGTCGAAACTGTGCAGACGTTCGCGCTGACAACGGCCGCAATCACGGACGACCAGTTTCCTTACTGGGAAATCGACCAAGTTCAGATCGAAAAGAATCTGCGTCAGCACCCCGCGTTCATCGGTTTTACCGCTGCGGAGTGGATTGCCATTGATGCGTGGGACCAGGAACTAGACAACGCGCAGCGCCAGGTCTTCAGCTACTGGGTGCGCGACAAGCAGGGCGACCCGGTAGGCAGTCCAATCACGTTGACGGGGACAACGACGACCGGTCCGAAAGGTTTCGCGGTCTTGCGGCTACTGGGCGTCGAATCGTTTCTAGACTTCGCCCCCGTCGTCCGTAAAACGTCAAAATACAGGGGAAGCACAGCCCCTTCAAGCGCGGACGCTGGGCAGAAGGTGACCGCCCCGACGTATGCTCCCAGTGGGTACGAATGGCTAAAGACTGCAGACCGAGTTTCGAAAACGGGCTCGCGTTCGAATGAATGGACGCGGCAAGA
>Ga0068863_100000511_pt1 | contig 39483 bp, 22 predicted proteins | sample KBSSwiS62_FD_66596 | JGI IMG/M metagenome (GOLD analysis project Ga0068863, IMG submission 66596) | Switchgrass rhizosphere microbial communities from Kellogg Biological Station, Michigan, USA - KBS Switchgrass S6-2 | ecosystem: Host-associated > Plants > Roots > Rhizosphere > Soil ... | reverse complement strand
AGGAAGTTCCCGACCCGCAGAGTCGTGCCGGTGTCGTAGTTCGTCGTCGGACTCGCGTTGTTGACGTCCGTGTCGAGGGTGTCGGCGAGGACCGCCGCAGGGTCGATCGTCACCGGATACTGCCGCGCCGGGTCATCCAGCCACGACGCGTTCGGCTTCAACGTCAGGCTCGGGGTGTCGGCCTTCGCCGTGTCCAGGGACGTCTCGACGGTCCGGGTCTGGTCGGGCAGGCCGGTGTGCGGGTCCTTGTGCGCGTCCCACATCACCGGTGTCGGGGAGTGCATCACGGTCTTCCCGCCGGCGGACAAGCGGACCTCGCCGCCGGCGGTCCTGGTCGCGGTCATCCCGGACAGCCGCAGCGGCAGGTGGACGGCGGCCTTCGCGGCTGCGGCGGTGTGCGCGACGATCCGCACGTCGAACCCGGTCGGCAACACCTCGACCACCAGATCGGTGCCCGCCGCGACACCGGTGTAGGTCGCGACGTTGCCGGTCAGCTTGGGCGCGGGCAGCGCATCCGGCCAGGTGAATCCCACGGTCTTTCCCGCGTCGGCCAGCGAGGCGAGGTCACCAGCGGAGCTCGACCCGGCCGACAGAGTCACCGTGCCCTTGACGGCCTTCGGGACGACCTTGCCACCGACAACCGCCAACCTCGGGTCGACCGGCACCCAGCCGTCACCCTGGCGCACCCGCACGACCCCGGACGCCGACTCCACCGTCGTCGACCCGTCTGGATTGACGAACGTCGACGTCGTCTCCGTCCGTGCGTCCGTCACCTCGATCCGGCGTTTCTCCGCCCGCGCAGCCAACTGCGCCGAGATGAGGTCCGGTCGCTCCGCCGGGCCGGACGCGGCCGGAGCCGGCGCGCCGGCCGCGCGCGCCGCGACGCGCAGCACAGGTACGAACGCGACCGCCGTCGACACCAGGATCGTCGCCAGCAACACCACCAGAACGCGCACGGACATCCGCCGCACCAACACGGTCGCGAACACACCGACTCCGATCCCGAAACCAGAAACAGGGCACAGGACAAAGCCAGCACGGAAACACGGGCAGTACCGCCCGAGCGACCGCGATGGGAACACCGAAAATGGAGCCTGGCCACTCCCAGCGCAAGACCAGAACTCACCAATTGATCCACAGAAGTGTCACTCAGAGTGACACGGGAGCCCCCACGGCTTAACATTTGAGTTCTCGATCTTAAGGAAATTGCACGCCACCCGCCGCACGACGGCCTCGCGATCGGCCCTGGAGCCCTTGAGGACCGTCACTGAAAGCTTAAGATGTGACTCCCATCACACCAATAGTGTTTACCAGTTCGTTACAGTCATCCGCCGACACCATCTACTCGCGAATAGATTCTCACCGCGAAAATCTCCGAAGCGCTGGCGGTCGCGAGCATTCTCGTGGTAACTGGTTTGGCCGCACCTCTGCGCGCGGAGTGTGTGCCCGGTTTTCGCCACGACGACGTCGCGGATCGGGGTGTGACGTGTACTGCGCCAACCCGAAACCAGAATGAGGCCGACGCTGATAACGCACGCTCACCACCGCCGCCCGGCCGCGGGCACCCGCCGATGAGCAAATCAGTCCGCTACCCCCCGCCGTTCCGCGCGAGCGCCGTCGCGCGTGTCCGCCGCGCCCGGCCGGACTACCGATCCGACTGGGCGGCCATCCGAGCCGTGGCCACCGACCTGGGAGTCAGCATCGAGACACTGCGCTGCTGGGTCCGCCAAGCCGAGATCGACAGTGGACGCCGCGACGGCCTGACCACGGCCGAGCGCCAGGAGCTCCTCCGGCTGCGCGTCGAACGCGCCGCGCTGCGCCGCGCGCTCGACAAGGCCACCGCGGCGAAGACACAGACCGCCGGGGCTGCCAGCAGTCCTGCCGCGACGACACGCCCCGAGCCGCCGCCATCGCGCCCGGTCGGGGCGGCAAGGCTCGATCAGCTCAGCACGGGACGTGCGGGGCGAGCGCACGGCGCCGTCGCGGAGCCCCCACGAGACGAGACAGCGAATGCCGACGACCCGCACAGCTGACCGGCCCAATAGCGTCCCAGTTCCGGTCAGTCGGGCTGTGCGCGACCATCGCAAGCGACCTCGGCACAGGTCGCCCGGCCGGACCAGCCACCGCGGCCGCCACCGCCCGCCGCGATCGCGCGCGAGACGTCGGGCCGCCTCCGTCGGGCTTCCGGTCCTGAGTCTCCCGATACTCCTGGCAATACTGATCTTCCGCGGATCGTTTCCGGCCGGGCACGGCTCATCCACGCAAGACTGGGCGGCCACGCTTCGGACGCCGTACCCGATGCCGTCACTACCGGCGAACGGCACCGCGGGCACAGAGCTTCCGATCAGCGCGCTGGCCACCGCGGCCGCCGCCGGCCCGCAATCCTCCGCACAGCCGACCGGTGAGCTGGTCACTCTCTCCGCCAGCGAACGTCAGATTCCCGCTCCGGTACTGGCCGCCTACCAGCAGGCCGCGACCACTCTGGCAACCGGGCAGCCCGCCTGCCACCTGCGCTGGCAGCTGGTGGCCGGCATCGGAAAGGTCGAGTCCGGCAACTCGGCCGGCCGCCAGATCAGCGCCGACGGCACCGTCAGCCCGACGATCCTCGGCCCACGGCTCACCGGGGCCGGCGGCTTCGCCCGCATCACCGACACCGACGACGGCCGGCTCGACCACGACACCGCCTACGACCGTGCCGTCGGCCCGATGCAGTTTCTGCCGTCGACCTGGGCCGGCGCCGGCCGCGACGGCAACGCCGACGGACGCAAGGATCCCAACAACATCCACGACGCCGCGCTCGCCACGGCCAGCTACCTGTGCGCCCACCACCGCGACCTCGCCGTCCCCGCCCAGCTGAACGCCGCGATCCGCGCCTACAACGCCTCCGACGCCTACGTCCGCGCTGTTCTCGCCTGGACCGCCGGGTACGGCGCGACCGGGCCGATTCCCATCCTCGTCACCATCATCGCCACGCCCGGCTCGCCGCCCGAGACCGTCGCCCCGGGCACGATCATCTTCACCCTCACGACACCCGGCCCGACCGCGCTCCCCGGCCTCACGACCGGCGCCGCCACCGCGTCGACGACACCGAGTCCCAGCTCGCCCCGATCCCCCGCTTCACCGCCTGTCCCGACGCCCACTGGCGCGCCGGTCGTGACTGTGTCGCCCGCGACGCCGAGCCCGAGCAGCGTCCCGGCCGCGCCAAGCTCCGGACCGGCGACGCCAAACCCCACGAGCACCTCCGGCACCCCACCCCCCGCGACTCTCACGGCAAGCCCAACAGCCAAGGACGATCCCTCCTACCAGGCGCCGTTCCCGATCATCACGCTGACGCCAAACTGAAAGATCACGAGCATGCGGCTCGGACAAGCGCTCCCGCGCAGGCGAGCCGCGCCGGGAGTGTCAGACGATCTCCCGGCGGCTTCCTGACGATCGGACCCCTACCTGGGAAAACGGCTACCTGGGAAAACAGCCCGAGGGCGGCGAGTTTTCACCGTTGCTGGGGCGCTCCCGCCGCATCCGTGATCGCGGGTCGTGGCCGAAGTGTCTGACCAGGGTGCGAGACTCGGGCTCGCTCGTCCATGCTGCCTCGGCGACGCCGCACGGACGATGACGCTGCTGGAGCCGCGGGCCGCGAGGCGCTCGGGGTGACCGCCGGGTCGGGTGACCACCGGACAGGGGCTGAGGTGAGGGACTGATGCGGCCGGTGCTGCTGGAGATGGCCGGGTTCGGCTCGTTCCGGGACGCGGCGACGGTGGACTTCACGGATGCCGACTACTTCGCGCTGGTCGGGCCGACCGGAGCCGGGAAGTCGACGGTTCTCGACGCGATGACCTTCGCGCTGTTCGGGTCGGTGCCGCGGTGGAACCATCGCGGGCTGGTGTCGCTGGCGCTCGCCCCGACCGTCGCGCGCGGCACCGTCCGGCTGGTGTTCGACGCCGCCGGCAGCCGGTACGTCGTGGCCAGGGAGCTGCGCCGGCTCGGCAACGGCAACGTGACCGTCCGCAACGCGCGCCTCGAGCGCCTCCCCGACCCGGCCGGCCTGGCCGCCAGTCGCGAGCTGACGCAGGTCCTCGCGGCCGACTCGGAGGTCAGCAAGGCGGTAGAGACCCTGCTCGGCCTCACCTTCGAGCACTTCTGCACCTGCGTCGTCCTCCCCCAGGGCGACTTCGCCGAGTTCCTGCACGCCAGGCCGGCCGACCGGCAGAAGATCCTCACCCGGCTGCTCGGCCTCGGCGTCTACGACGAGATCCGCGCCGCGGCCACCGAGGCGGCCAAGGCCAGCAAGCACGGAGCCGAGGCGCTGGACCGGCAGCTCGCCGGCTACCAGGACGCCACCGACGACGCCGAGCGGGCGGCCACCGGCGAGGTGGACACGCTCGTCGGCGTGGTGCGCCAAGTTGACGCCGCGCTCGATGAGATAGCGGCCCTGGAGGCCGACGCGACCGCGGCCCGGGGCGCCGTGGCCAGCGTCCGCGCCGAGCGCGAGCTGCTCGCCGCGGTCCGGATGCCCGCGGGCATCCTCGAGTTGACCGCCCGGCTCTCGGCCGCCACCGCGGCGGCCGATGAGGCGGCTCGCGGCCGCCAGACGGCGCAGGAGGCCGACGACGCGGCCCGGGCGGCCGTCGCGGCCGCCCCCGAGCGCGCTCCGCTGGAGCGCGCCCGCCACAACCACGCCGAGCTGGACCGGCTACTGGCCGCCCGGCCCGAGGCCGAGGCGACACACGCGGCCGCGCTCGCGACGCTGCGCGGGCTCGCGACGGCTGTCGCCGACACCCGCTCGGCCCTGGAGGCGGCCACGGCCGCCCGTGACGACGCCGCCCGCGCGGCCCAGGCGGCCGCCGACGACGTGGCGCGGCTGCGGGCCGAACGCGATCAGCTCGGCGCCGTTCGCACGCCGCCTGGGGTCATCGAGCTGGCCGAGAGGCTGCGCGAGGCCCGGCAGGCCGCCGCGGGCGCGGGCGCGCGCCGGCAGGCGGCGGAACGGGCCGACACAGCCGCTCGGGCCGCTCTCAGCGCAGCACCGGGCCGGGCCGGCCTGGAACGCACCCGGGACGCGCACGAGGAGCTCGAGCGCCTCGGCGCGGCCCGCGAGGCGGCCGAGGCCGGGCACGCCGACGCGCGGCGGCTGCTCGACACGGCCGTCACCTCCGTCGAGGCCGCCCGCCGGGCGCGGGCCGACGCGGCGGCCGCGCTGGAACACACGCGGACCGCCGACCTGGCGGCCGCGTTGCGCCCCCACCTGGTCACGGGCGAGCCCTGCCCGGTCTGCGCGCAGGCCGTCGTCGCCGTGCCGGCGGCGGCCGAACACCCCGGGGCGCTCGCCGCGGCGCGGGCAGCCCTGGACCGGGCCACGCTTAGCGTCCAGACCAGTGAGCGGGATTCGGCGGACGCGGGCCGCGCCGAGTACGAGGCCCGGTTGCGGCTGCGGCAGCTGACCGACCGGGTCGACGAGCTGCGGCGCGAGCTCGCCGACTCTCCGGGCGCCGCGAGCGTCGCCAGCGCGCTCGCCGAGCTCGCGCGCCGCGAGCAGGCCGCGGCCCGGGCGGCCGATGAGCTCACCGCCGCCCGCGCCGCCGCGGACGCGGCAGACCGCGAGCTGTCCGCGCTGGCCAGCGCCGCCGGCCGGGCCCACGCGGCGCTCGCCCGCGCCCGCGACCCGCTGGTCGGCCTCGGCGCGCCGAGCCTGGTCGAGGGTGACGGCTCGGGCGAAGGGCCCGCCGACGGCCTTGGCGCCGCCGTCGACTCCCAGGCCGGCGTCGACCTGGCCGCGAGCTGGGCGGCGCTCGTGAGCTGGGCCGGCGAACTCGCCGCTCGGCGGTCCGCCGAGTTGGACGCGGCCGCCGCCCGGGACATCGACGCGCGCGGCGCCCTGGCCGCCGCGACCCGCGCCCATGCCAGAGCCACGAGCGCGGCCGAGCGGGCGGCCCGCGACCACGGGGACGCGCTGCACGATGAGCGCACCGCGGCCAGCCGGCTCGAAACGCTGGTCAACCGGGTCGACGAGCTAAAGGCGAGCCTCGCCGGCCTGCCGTCGGCCGGCGAGGTCACGGCGACGCTCGCCGAGCTGGACCGGCTCGCCGAGACGGCCCGGGCCGCCGACCAACGCCTGCGCGCCGCGCGCGCCGGCGCGGACATGGCCGCCGCCGCGTTGGCCGACGCCCGAGAAGAGCTGCGCACGGCCTCCTCGGCGCTCGCCGGAACACGGGACAGGGTCGTCGCGCTGGACGCGCCGCCACTGGGCGGCCACGACCTGCTGGCCGACTGGACGGCCCTGACCAGCTGGGCCGGCGCCGAGGCGGCCGAGCGCGACGGACGCCTGGCGACGCTCGGCGCGGCCGCCGCCGAGGCCGAGCGGGCCAGGGACGAGGCCGTCGGCCGGCTCGGCGAACTGCTCGCGGCCCATGGCATCGCCGTGGGCGACGTGGGGACGGCCGCGCGGGCCGCGTCGACCGCGCTCGAGCGGGCCCGCTCCCGGCGCGACCGGATCCGGGAGCGCCGCGCCGAGGCGGCGCGGATCGCCGTGGAGCTGGGGCGGGTGCGCGAGGCGGAGCAGGTCGCCCACCAGCTTGGCGTACTGCTGCGCTCGGACCGTTTCCAGCGCTGGCTCGTCGCGGCGGCGCTCGACCTGCTCGTCGAGGACGCCTCGCGCACGCTGGCCGAGCTGTCCAACGGGCAGTTCGAGCTGACCCACGACGACGGCGAGTTCATCGTCGTCGACCACACCGACGCCGACTCCCGCCGCCCGGTACGCACGCTGTCCGGTGGCGAGACCTTCCAGGCGAGCCTCGCCCTGGCGCTCGCGCTGTCCGCCCAGCTCACGACGATGTCCGCCGCCGGCGCCGCCCGACTCGACTCGATCTTCCTCGACGAGGGTTTCGGCACGCTCGACGACGCCACCCTCGACACCGTCGCGAGCACCCTGGAGAGCCTGGCCGGCGGCGACGGCGCGGGTGCGGGCCGGATGGTCGGCATCGTGACCCATGTGCGCGCGCTGGCCGAGCGGGTCCCGGTCCGGTTCGCCGTGAGCCGCGACCAGCGCACCTCCACCATCGTCCGGGAGACGGCGTGACCACGGGAATCGGCGTGACCACACCCGCGGCGGGGATGCGGTTCAGCATCGACCCGTGGGATCCGAGCTATGGCAGCTCCGTGTCCGACGAAGGCTTCCGGGAGTCGACGGCCAAGGTCGAGGCGGGCATCGAGGAGGCGCCGGCCGCCTGGCGCCCGGTGCCACCGCCCACCGCGCGAGGACGTCTCGTCGCGGCGCCGGAGGCGGTGTTGTTCGTCGACGGCGTGCGACGCGAGGAGGCCCGCGGCTGGATTCACGACCCCGCGCCCGCCGGCATGGAGGCTGCCGGTATGGAGGCCACCGGCTACCGGGCGACGTCGGCCGCGCCGGCCGTGTGCGCGTCGTTCGCCAGCGGCGTCGTCTGCAGCTGTGATCTCGGCGCCCACCTGCTGACGGCCCGCGTCGAACGCGGCCTGTTCACCTCGGCGCGCCATGCCGCCGACGTCGTCACCGCGGGCGGCACCTACCAGGTCAGGCGGGTCGAGGGCGACGGCCCGGACAGCCTGAACCTCGCGATCCAGCAGGCCATGACCGCGCTGGAGATCGTCACCGCCGCCGGCGCGCGGCACGGCCATCCCGGACCGGCCTCCGCCCGCGACGCGGCCGGCGAGCCGGCCGCGGGGAGCGGCGGCCCGGGCGCGCTGCTCGTCGTCGACGGCCCGCTGCGCGGTCGGACGCACCTGCCGCGGTCGCTGGGGTTCATCAAGACCCACCATTCCCGGTACCTGGAGGCGCCCCAGCACGAGGTCGTCGGCCGGCTCGAACCCGGCTACCGCACCCCGGTCTTCCTGATGGGCACCACCTGGGACCGCTACAGCTGGTATCTGCGGCTGCCCAGCCGTCCCGGCGCCCCGTGGGCCGGCGTTGCCCGGGTCGAGTGCCCGGCGAGCCTGCCGGCCCCCGAGGCCATCGCGCTCGCCGATCTCAGCCAGGTCACGCTGCCGCGGTACGCCTCGCACGAGTTCAAGGACCGCCGCGCCCCGCAGAACCTCTACCCGATCGCCGGCCTGGAGCGGGCGTTGCGCCGCCGCCTGGGCGATCGCCAGCTGCTCTACCGCTCCCTGCGCCGAGCCGCCGCCGGCTGACGGCGCGCTCGGTTCCTGGCCGCGCGGCTCCGTCCGGGCCGAGCGGCGTCAGATCCTGGTCGAGCGGCGTCAGATCTTGGTCGAGCGGTAGTAGCGCAGGGCACCGACGGCCAGCGGGACGGGGAACGTCGAGATGGCACTGCGCCGGTCGAGGGAGTTCGCGACGGGGATCTCCCGGGAAATCTCGCCGCGGGCGTCGAACATGACGCGGGTGACCTCCTCGACCAGCCCGGGGTCGGTGTCCGCCCTGGTGACGAGCAGGTCGGGCACGGCGACTGTCGGGGTGGCCGTCGGCCGGCCGGCCAGCTGGTAGGTGTCGGCGGGGATGGTGCCGGGCCGGTAGGCGGAGTCGACCTCGCTGTGCAGCGGCTCGGCGAGCGTGCCCAGCGGGACCAGCCGGATCGGCAGGGACTCCGCCAGGTCCGTGATGCCGCCGGTCGGCAGCCCACCGGACCAGAAGAACGCGTCGATGTCGCCGGTCTCCAGGGCGGCCACCGACTCGTTGATCCCGAGCCTGCTGATCGTCATCGACCCCTCGGCTAACCCGGCGACGCCGAGCATCCGTTCGGCGATCAGCTCGGTGCCCGAGCCATCCGAGCCGAGCGAGACCCTGTGTCCGGCCAGGTCGGCGACTCCGTGGATGGGGCTGTCCGCGCGTACGACGAGGTGCATGTAGTCGTCGTAGATCCTGGCGAGCGCGCGGATCGGCTCGGGCCGGTCGAACGGGGCGCGCCCGGCGACGGCGGCGGAGGCCGCGTCGGCCGCGGTGAACGCGAAGACGTTCGGCGACCGGGACACCTGCCGGACGTTGTCGACGGAGGCGGTGGTCGCCAGGGCCTCGGCCTCGACGCCGTCGAGGCGGTGGTTGATGGCCGCGGCCAGTGCCACCCCGTAGGAGTAGTAGATGCCCAGGGTGCCGCCGGTCAGGATGGTGATCGTGCCGTGGCGGTAGGTGCGCTGCCGACCGTCGCGCGTCACCGCCACGGAGGTGGCGACGCCGCCGACGAGCACCACGAGGGCGGCGGACACGCCGATGAGCAGGCGGCGCCGCGCCGACGAGCCGCCCAGGCGTAGGCGTCGAAACCGCCGCATGTTCACCGGACCATACCCGGCACCAGGCGCATTGCCGCTGGCCGCCTGGGCGGGCCCGCGGGTAGGTAGGCGTCCACCGGTCAGGTGGCAGGCACCGGCGCGGGTGCCGGGGGCAGCGCCGGGGTGGCCGACGGACGGCGGGGGACACGCAGGGTGACCGCGAGTCCGGTCGGCTCGACGCGCTGCACGGACAGGGCGCCGCCGGAGGCGGCCAGCAGAGCACCCGCGATGCTCAGACCCAGGCCGGAGCCGCCGACGTTGACGTTACGGGGGCTGCGCCAGAACCGGCGGCCGACCGCGGGCAGCTCGTCCTCCGTGACCCCGGGGCCCTGGTCGCGCACGACGATCCGCACGGCGGCGGCGTCCCGGGCGACCGAGACCTCGACGGTCGACCCCGGCGGCGAGAACTTGATCGCGTTGTCGACGACGGCGTCCAGCGCGCTGCCGACCGCGGTGCGGTCGGCGTAGCCCACCGCCTCCGACAGCCCGGACCGCACCAATGAGATCTGCCGCGTCCCGGCGACCAGGCGCCAGGCCGCGAGCCGGTCTGTGACCGCCCCGACGATGTCGAACACCGCCGGTCGGGCCGCGGTGTGCTCCGCCTGGGCCAGCGCGAGCAGCTCGTCGAGCACATTGGTCAGCCGCCAGCCCTCGGCCCGGGTCTCCTCGAGCTCGTCGAGCCATTCCGCCGACAGTCCCAGGCCGATGTGCTCGATCCGCAGCAGCAGCGCGGACAGCGGGTTGCGCAGCTGGTGGGAGGCGTCGGCGACGAACGCCCGCTGCTGGGAGATGACCTCCTGGACGTGGTCGGCCATCTCGTTGAACGACGTCGCGAGCCGGCGCAGCTCGGGCGGCCCGGCCCGCTCGGAGACCCGGGTGGAGTGCTGCCCGGTCGCGATCGCGTGGGTCACCGCGTCCAGGCTGTTGATCGGTGCGAGGAGCCACCGCGTCAGCCGCAACGCGACCACGACGGACAGCAGCAACGCCGCCAGCTCGCCCAGCCCGAGCAGCAGCCAGCGGTGCAGCACCTCGCCGCGCATCCGGCCGGTGGGCGACACGGTCAGCGCCGCGCCGACGACGTCACCACCCGACAGCACCGGCTCGGCGATCACCAGCGGCTGGTTCTGCCAGGGCCAGATCTGGGCCGGGTTCTCGCCGTCCCGGCCACGCAGCGCCGCGTTCAGCTGTAGGCGCACCTTCGGGTCGGGCGCCGGCAGGGTCCGGCGTGAGGCCGCGCGGACGGCGCCGTCCCGGTCGTACACGACAGCGGCGATCCCGTACACCTGGTCGTAGCGGACCAGCTCGTCGGCCAGTGCCCGGTCGCCGTCGGGGCCGGGGTTCTGCCCGGCGAGGCCGGCGAACCGGCTGGTGTCGCCGAGCCGGTCGAAGAACATGGCCTGTTGCCGGCCCTGCGCCATGCTGCGCGCCAACGGCACGCCGAGCACCACCAGCGCCGCGGCCATCAGCGCCAGAAGGATCACGAGCAGCCGGGCACGCACCGGGCGCTCAGGTCCGCCGCCGTCGTTTCGCCGCGGCGGCCGCGAGTTCGCCGCGCGCGACGGCGTCGCCCGCCGCCGGTTCCCCGGCCCGCGGATGTCGGGCGTCCGGCGGGACGTACTCGGCACCGGGCGCGGGCAACGCGGCCGGCGGCGCCGGGGCGCCCGCCGCCGCCAGGCGGTAGCCGACGCCACGGACGGTCTGCACGACGCACGGGTCGCCGAGCTTGGCGCGCAGCGAGGCGACGTGTACCTCCAGGGTCCGCGACGCCGACTGCACCGAGGACCCCCACACCTCGCTGATGAGCTGCTCGCGCCGGAACACCACACCTGGCGCCCTGGCCAGCTCGGCGAGCAGGTCGAACTCCTTGCGGGTCAGCGCCACGGTCCGCCCGTCGGGGGCCGTCACCTCGCGGCTGTCCAGGCGGATGCGCAGCCCGCGGGTCTCCACGACGCGGCCTACGGCACCGGTGCCCCCAGCCGGCCCGGCGCCTCCCCCGGCCGCGGAGGCCGCGTTCTTCCCGCCGGCACCCGTCGCCGACGGCACGGGGTCCCCCTCGGCGGGGGCGAGCGGGTCCGGGCGGGAGCGGCGGACGACCGCGTGGATGCGGGCGATCAGCTCCCGCAGGTCGTAGGGCTTGACGATGTAGTCGTCGGCGCCCAGGTAGAGCCCGTGAATCCGCGCGGAGAGCTCGGCACGGGCAGTCACCATGATCACCGGAGTATTGGACACCTTGCGAATCCGGTTGCAGACCTCGAACCCATCCCGGTCGGGCAGGCCGAGGTCGAGCAGCACCAGGTCCGGCCGGGTGTGCATCAGGTCCAGCGCGCGGGCGGCGGTGCGGGCCCGGACGATGTCGAAGCCGTGGCGGCCGAGTACAGCCGACAGCGCGGCGGCGACCCGGTCGTCATCCTCCACGATCAACAGCCGCATGGGCACTCCGTCCTCAGGGGCCGGTCCCCCAGAACCCCCGACTGTCCGACCGAGAAGCGCCGCCGAAGCGTGGTCACCCGCAGACCTCGCCTGTGACCGACTTAACATCGCGTCACTCGTTCGCCCGACAAGCTAGCACTCCGCGTCGGCCGGTTCCCGATCTTCCGCAGATCGCGCACGGTGACCCCGCCCAGCCCCGGACACGCTCACCGCGGGCACATCGGTGTCACCCTACCGACCATTAACTACACAAATTGTTACATGCACGCTAACAGCGGGGCACCCCTCGCCGCTGGCTCGTCTATGTGCCCGGGACGGCAAGGGGGCCGTCGGCGGGGACAGGGCCCGGGCCGGGGCGGCGCCGGCCGGGATGCCTGTTCGACTGTCCGGTCGGGACGGCAGCGGACAGGAACGCGGCGAGCAGACACAGGAAGGCGGCGCCGTACCAGGCGGCGGTGTAGGTGCCGGTGGCGCCGCGCACCCAGCCCGCGGCGAGGGCTGCGACGGCCGCGCCGAGTTGGTGTGACGCGAACACCCAGCCGAACACGATCGGCGCCCGCTCCCCGAACACCGACCGGCACAGCGCGATCGTCGGCGGCACCGTCGCCACCCAGTCGAGGCCGTACACGACGACGAAAGCGATCATGCTCGGGTGCAGCCGGGAGGACAGCAGCAGTGGCAGCCCGGCGAGCCCGAGGCCGCGCAACGCGTAGTAGGTGACGAGCAGGTGGCGGCCGTCGAACCGGTCCGTGAGCCAGCCGGAGGCGATCGTCCCGACGATGTCGAACACGCCGACGAGCGCGAGCAGGCTGGCCGCTGTGACCTCCGGCAGCCCATGGTCATGGGCGGCGGGGACGAAATGGGTGCCGACCAGGCCGTTGGTACTCAGGCCGCAGATGAAGAAGCCTCCGGCGAGCATCCAGAACGCCCGGTCACGCAGCACCGCGACGAGCCCGGAGACGGCCGCGGTCGCCGCGGCGGTGGCGGATGCCGTGCGATCGCCGGCCGGCGGCCGGACGGCCGCCGCCTGGGCGTCCGTCCGCGTCGGACCGCTCGTCGCCAGCCTGGCGTCCGTCGGGTCGGCGCCATAGGGCCGCAGGCCGACGTCGCCCGGGTAGTCCCGAATGCCGACGACGACCAACGGCACGACGGCCGCCGCCGCGACCGCGACGACCAGCGCCGCGGTCCGCCATCCGTACCGGTCGACGAGGGCCGCCAGCGCCGGCAGGAAGATCAGCTGCCCGGTCGCCCCGCCGGCGGTCAGGACCCCGACGACGAGGCCCCGGTGCCGCTCGAACCACCGGCCGGCGACGGTCGCCGCGAACACCAGCGCCATCGAGCCGGTGCCGAGCCCGACCAGCACGCCCCAGCAGGCGATCAGCTGCCAGGTCGCGGTCATGAACACCGTCAGCCCGCTGCCCGCGGCGACCAGCAGCAGCGCGACCGCGACGACCCGACGGATCCCGAACCGCTCCATCAGCGCGGCGGCGAACGGCGCGGTCAGCCCATAGAGCACGAGGTTGACCGACACGGCCGACGAGATGGTCGCCCGGGACCAGCCGAACTCGTCCTGCAGCGGCACGATGAACACACTCGGCACAGCCCGGAAGCCGGCCGCGCCGACCAGCGCGACGAACGTCACGATCGCCACCAGCCAGGCGCGGTGCGGCAGCCGCCGCCCGCCCCGCCGAGGCGCCACGGCCGGCCCCTGCCGACTCGCCTCGCCCCGCTCCGCCTCGCCCCGACTCGCGTCGTCCGGGGCCTCCTCGGGCAGGGCCTGCTCGGGCAGCGACGTCACGTTCTCAGCATGACGGACACTGACCGGCCCGGGCGCGCCCTTCCCAGCCACACCGCCCACCCAACCCGAAACGCGTGCGGCGGTCGGCCGGAACCAGGCGCTAAGCGCCCTGCGCAAACCTGCCAGATCGCCGACCTCACGTTGGCGAGGGCGCTGTGCGCCCGGTTCCGGCCGATGGTCCCAGCCATCGCACAGCAACCGAACAGCGAAACCCACCCCCGGCCTGAACCCGTGGACCCACCAGCCCCAAGGTCAAGCAGCGCCCCGGATCACGCAGGGAAGGGCGCTCAGCGCCCTGACCAGGCGGAGCCGCCCAAGGGCGCTCCGCGCCCGGTTCGGGCGGATCGCCGTTCGGGCGGATCGCCCTAAAGGTCGGCGATCTGGGGAATGACCTGGGAACCGAGGATCTCCAGCGGCCGAATCCGCTCGACGCCGGTCACCGAGCCGATGGCCTCCTGGACGCCGAGCGCGGCGAGACCCTCGAGATCGGTGAGGATCGCGCCGACGTTCTTGCCGTCCTCACCCGGGTCGAACGAGTAGTACACGGTCTTGATGATCTCGCCGTAGTCGCGGCCCTCGCGCTCGCAGTGCTCACGCAGCACCGCCAGCTTGTGCTCCAGGTCCGGGCCGGCGAACAGGTTGCAGGCCTGGGCGTACCTGGCCACCAGCCGCAGCGTCTTCTTCTCGCCGCCACCGCCGATCATGATCGGCGGGTGCGGGCGGGTGAGGTTCTGCGGCGAGTTCAGCGGCCGGGCCAACTGGTAGTGCCGGCCGGTGTACGGGCTGTCCTCGTCTGACCACATCTTCAGGCAGATCTGGAGGGTCTCCTCCAGGCGCTCAAACCGCTCGGAGACCGGCGGGAACGGGATGCCGAGCGCCGCCGCCTCCGCGTCGAACCAGGCGGCGCCGACGCCGAGCCAGGCCCGGCCGCCCGACAGCACGTCCAGCGTCGTGATCGTCTTCGCCAGCACCCCGGGGTGCCGGTAGACGGTGCCGGTGACCAGCGTGAGCAGCTCGACCCGTTCGGTGATCGCGGCGAGGTACCCGAGCGTCGTGTAGGCCTCCAGCATCTCGCGCTCGGGCGGGCCGACGACCTGGATCTGAAAGAAGTGGTCCATCACGGCGAGCTTGTCGAAGCCGGCCGCGTCGGCCGTCCGGGCGATCTCGGCGAGGTCGGCGCCGAGTCGCGCGGGCCCGCCGGGCCAGGTGAAGTCGGGAACCTGGAGTCCAATTCGCATGCGCGTGCCCTTCCCTCTGGTGCGACAATTCCTGCCCAACGAGTAGCGCGTACCACCAGGAACCCCATGGGCCCGAACTCCGGCTACTCGGGGTGCCCGGAAAAGAACAGCGCGACCAAGCCGCGAGAATTCCGATGAACCGCGTGCCGGCAGGCCAGCACAGTCCGCGACCAGTCCATCCGGGACAGTCCACGACCAGCCCCTGACAGCCGGCCCTGGGCCAGGGGACGTCATCCACCGCCGACCCCTGCCCGGTGGGCAGCCTATGCCCGCGCAGGCATCCGGGCGGCGGAGCATCCGAGCGCGGCCGGCCGACGGACGCTGTTCGCCCGAACAGGACAGTCCTCGGCACCGGCCCAGCCAGGCACCACGAGGGAAACACCGCCGATGTCACCCGGATCGAAATAGGCGACAATTGCCGCATGTCGTGTCAGGTCCGTCAGCAGGCCCGGCGCCCCGAATGATCAGCATCGGGCCGCCGTCGCGCCGCTATCGGCTGATCCGGGCCGCCCAGTTCGTGCTGGTGATGGTGACGGCCCTGCTCGCCGTCGAGGGCTTCGCCGGCTCGCCCACGCTTGCGGCCATCGCCTGGCCGCTGCGCAACACGTTCACGCTCGCCGCGGCCGGGCTCTGCGTTGCGCGCGCGGCGCTGGTCCGCGGCGACCGGCTGCCCTGGGCGGTCCTCGGCGGCGGCCTCGCCGGGTACGGCGCCGCGACACTGGCGTTCAACCTCAGCCAGCACGCGCACGAGGGCCGGGAGCTGCTGATGTCCCCGAGGATCGCCGACGTGGGCTGGCTCGGCTTCTACCCGGCCTGCTACGTCTGCGTCGTGCTCCTGCTGCGCCGCCGGGTGCTCCGGCTACCCAAGAGCGTGCTGCTGGACACGCTGGTCGGCGTGCTCGGCTTCGCGGCCCTCGCCGGGGCCCTGGAGCGGGTGATCGCGCACCACGAACCGACGCTGCGCACGGACGAGATCGTGCTCACGCTGGTCTACCCGCTCGCCGACCTGCTGCTGGTGCTGCTGGTGGTAAGCGCGTTCGGCATCCTGGGCCGGCAGGCCGGCCGGGCGTGGTGGCTGCTCGGCCTGGGCCTGCTGTGCTTCGTCGCCGCGGACGCGACGGTCGTGTCGAAGTTGACGAGCACGGGCGGGTTCGTCCCCGGCGGCCCGTCGGACGTCCTCTGGGCGCTGTCCGTGCTCCTGCTGGCATCGGCGGCCTGGGAGCGCCAGCCACGGCGGCCGAGGGTGCGGGCGGCAGGCTGGGCGATCATGGTCGTCCCGACGGTGCTCGCCCTCACCGCGATCGGCGTCCTGGTCGCCGGCGCCACCGAATGCCTACCGCTTTCTGCGGTGGTGCTCGCCGCGCTGACCCTCGTGACCGGGCTCGGCCGGGCCGCGCTCACCTTCATCGAGGTCCAGCGGCTGGCCGAGTCCAACGAGCAGGCGCAGACCGACCATCTGACCAACCAGCTCAACCGGCGGGGCCTGGACACGAGGCTGCGGGAGGCGATCGCGGGGGCGGACGCGGGCGGCCACCCGCTCGCCCTGCTGCTGCTCGACCTCGACCGATTCAAGCTCGTCAACGACTCGCTCGGCCACCGCGTCGGTGACAAGTTGCTCGCCGAGGTGAGCGCCCGGATCGCCACGGCGCTGCGTCCCGGGGACGCGTTCGCCCGGCTCGGTGGCGACGAGTTCGCGGTGCTGCTGGAACGGACCGACGGCGCCGGGGCCCAGCTGGTCGCCGACCGGGTACGCGGGGCGCTGGCGGACGTCTTCCAGGTCGACGTGCTCACGGTCGCGGTCACGGCCAGCATCGGCGCCGCCGTCTACCCGGCGCAGGCGGCGAACGCCGACGAGCTGCTGGCCCGCGCCGACATCGCGATGTACGCGGCGAAACGGCGGCACACCGGCGTCGAGCACTTCGACCCCCGGGAGGCGTTCGCCCCGCTGCTGGAGTTCACGATGACCGAGTCGCTGCGGGTCGGCCTCGGGGAGCACCAGATCGAGGCGCACTACCAGCCGAAGGTGGAGATCGCCACCGGGCGGGTCCGCTCGGTGGAGGCGCTGGCGCGCTGGCGGCACCCCGAGCTCGGCCTGCTAACCCCGGCGTCGTTCGTGCCGCTGGCGGAACACGCCGGGCTGATGAGCTCGCTGACCGTCGCCGTCCTCGAACGAGTGTGCGCGCAGCTGGAACGCTGGCGGGCCGCCGGGCTGGATGTCAGCGCGGCCGTGAACATCTCCGCCACCGACCTGCTCGACGTGGCGTTCCCCCACCAGGTCGAGCGCCTGCTCGCCCGGCACGGCCTGTCCGCCGACGCGCTGGAGCTGGAGCTGACCGAGACGACGCTGATGCTCGACCGGGCCCGCGCCGCGCGGGTCCTGCGCGAGCTGCACGACCAGGGCGTCGGCATCGCGCTCGACGACTACGGCACCGGCTACTCGACGCTGGGCTACCTGGGCGGCGACTTCCCCGTCGACGTGCTCAAGCTGGACCGCTCGTTCGTCAGCCGGCTGGAGTACGACGACGTGGCCCGAAAGATCGTCCGTTCGACGATCGACCTGGCCCACCAGCTCGGATTACGAGTCGTCGCCGAGGGCGTCGAGACCAGCCGGGCGCTGGACCTGCTTCGCGAGTACGGGTGCGACCTCGCACAGGGCTTCCTGATCGGCGAGCCGAGCCCCGCCGCCGACATCACCGCACTGCTGGCACTCGCCCCGACGGGCACGCGCCCGCACCTGGCGCCAAGAGAGAGCAGCCCGCAACTGGCGCCAAGAGAGAGCAGCCCGCACCTGGCGCCCAGGGAATCCAGCCCGTGTGTCGCCCCGAGACAGACCGGTCCCCGGCTGGCGAGCGAGGAACCGGGCGGACCGGCGGCGGGCGGACCGGCCGCGGCGCATCGGTGAGCCTGACGGAACGGCCCAGCCTGCCCGGCCCAAGCTGGTGGGACACGCTGCCGCTGGTCGCGGGCCCGGCGGACGGCCCGGTCGTGGTCGGCGGCAGTCCCACCCCGTCCGCGCTGATCGGCGCCTACCGGGCGGGGGTCTTCCCCTGGCCGCTGCCCCCGTTGGACGAGAACCTGCTCGCCGCTGGCTCGCAACTCGCCCAGGTCCTGCGCCGACGGCGCCGGGCGCCCGAGCTGCCCTGGTGGTGCCCCGACCCGCGGGCGGTGATCCCCGCCGGCGCGGTTCGGGCAAGCCGGTCGTTACGCCGCCGCGTGCGGTCCTGCGGCTGGACGACGACGATCGACGCCCGGTTCGCCGAGGTGGTGACCCGCTGCCGGCGTACCGGCACCGACGTCTGGATCACCGACGAGCTGCGGGCCGGCTACGCCCGGCTGCACGCGCTCGGCTGGGCGCACAGCGTCGAGGTGTGGGACGGCGACGAGCTGGCCGGCGGCGTGTTCGGCGTTCTGGTCGGCGGGGTCTTCGTCGGCGAGTCGATGTTCCACGACCACGCCGACGCGTCCAAGATCGCGCTGCTCGACCTGGACGCCCGGTTCACCGCCGCCGGTGGCCGCCTGCACGACGTGCAGCTGGCCACCGACCACCTGCGCACCCTCGGCGCCATCGAGATCCCCAGGGCCGACTACCTGGCCGTGCTGCGCGCCGTCCGCGACGACGACGTCCGCCTCGTCACCGACCGCCTCCCGGTGGCCCGACTCGCCCCCGCGACACAGCCGTGACGATCAGCTTCCGGCACCGACCGGGCGGCAGATGGCTGGGGCAGAAGCGGTGTTATCGTCGCCCGCATGGCTGAGACGGTGCCCGTGGCATGGTCCGGCGCGGCTTCCAGCGCGCCGGTCGAGGAGCTCGACGCCCCGGTCGCACCGGTACCCGCGACAGTGTCGGCAAACAGCGCGGTGCCGGCGGAGAGCACGGCGCCTGCCAACGCGGGGGACGCAACGCGAGAGGGGCCACTGGTCACCCAGCTCCCCTACCCGGGGTGGGGCCTGCAGCGTTCGGCCAAGCTTTTTCTCGCGCACCGCAAGGAGCAGGTGGACCCGGCCGGGTTCTACTCACTGATCGCGGCCGACTCGGTCCGTCAGCTGGAGCGGTACACGCCGCTGGCCGGCAAGCTCATGCTCGACGTCGGCGGCGGCCCGGGCTACTTCCGGTCGGCCTTCATGAACGCCGGCGCCCGCTACTACTGGGTCGAGCCCGACGTCTCGGAGATGGGCGCGGCCGGCATCGAGGTGCCCGGTCGGGTGCGCGGCAGCGCTTTGGAGATGCCGTTCCGCGACAACTCGATCGACCTGACCTATACGTCGAACGTGCTGGAGCATGTGCCGGACGCGTGGAAGATGTGCGGCGAGCTGGTCCGGGTTACCAAGCCAGGCGGCCTGATCTTCCTGAGCTACACGTCGTGGCTGTCGCCGTGGGGCGGGCACGAGACCGCTCCGTGGCACTACCTCGGCGGGCACCGCGCCGCGGCCCGGTTCGAGCGGCTCAAGGGACACCCGCCGAAGAACGTCTACGGCTCCAGCCTGTTCCCGGTTTACGTCGCCGACTGCCTGGCGTGGGCCCGCAGCCGGATGGACGTAGAGATCGTCGACGCGATGCCGCGCTACCTGCCCGACTGGGGCAAGGTCATCCTGCGGATCCCGGGCCTGCGCGAGATCGTTACCTGGAACCTCGCGATGATTCTCCGCAAGAAGTAGGTCAGGAGGCCAGCAGCTTGCGCAGGTCGACCCTGACCAGCCACTGGTCGAGCGGGAAGGGCGCGTACGGCCACCGGAGGCTGTCGAGCACGAGCTGGTTGACCGGCAGCCACAGCGCGCGCCGCTCCTGATCGACTCGTGTCGGCGAGAGCCCTCAACACCGCGCCAACGCCAGGGTATCCGACCACCTAACCGACCCCGCCCGCAGTACGCATATCGAAACTTCACTTCGTATCAGGCCAGAAACCGGAGTCACGAGGCGGCGCCGGCTGGACCGGCCAGCCGGATCGGTCGGCGGTCGGGCTCCAGTCCGGCACGTTCTCAGGGTAGTAGATTCGCAACGCCCAGTAGTATGGAAGTTCGTGAAACAATAGTTCGTCCTCGCCCGAAAGATCCTGACCATGCCACTGCTGATTAATCCTCGCAATGGCCTCCATCCGCCCGATCGAGAACTGCTGGACCATCTCGTCGGCAATGTCGTATAGATACTCGAGACTTTCGGCCGACGTACGCATCAGAAATTCAGTCACATCAACCCCGCTTACCGAAGAGCCGCATTCAGCAGAGCCTCGGTCTCGTCGTAGAAGACAACTTGGTTACCGAACCACACAGGACTGGCGCCGCGCAGGAAGGGCCTGACATTCCGCAGCATCGGCCCCTCCACCATCTCATTTGGTGGTGTCTCAGTCCCGACCCCCGACCGGAACTCTCGCGCGAAGTCGGCGAGCTCCGGATCACCGGCAGCGAAGGTCCGAGAGTTGAGTGCTGCAAGATCAGAATTCGCGATCCCATCCCCGAATTTCGCAGCCCACCCGGCAGCTTGCTCATAGTCCCGCGTCGTGTAGAAGCCGTTGCCAAAGTCCATGGGCCGTGGGCCGTACGACGGTTGTACTCCGACGTTTCGAATGTTGGCCTCACCTGCCAGATTCGTCGCATGATAGAGGTCAGTATAGCCATCTGGATCTCCAGGATCATCAGCTACGCCGCCTACTGTCGCCGGCGACTTCCCCCCACCCTTGCCGGCACCGTCGCTTTGGATGGCTGGCGAACCTTCCGGGGCACAGCTGGTGGCGAGGGGCTGGCTGCCTGGGCTGTCGGCGCCGCAAAAAGGGTTGGTGACCTCGGGTGCCTGGCCTGACAGGGAGTTGTCGGCGGCGTGGAAGCGGACCGAGGTGCCCCAATCCCTCCGGACAGGGACTCGTCGAAGACTAACAGACCGCCGCGTCGCTATTCCCGCGAGGCGCTTTCCCTATCGGCCCAGCAGCGCGCGCAGGTCTATTCGGGCAAGCCACTGGTCGAGTTTGAATGGGGGATACGGCCAGGTGATGCCGCCGAGGACGAGTTGGTTGAGAGGGAGCCAGAGAACTCGGCGCTGGGCGTCGACCGCGCCGCGGCGCACACCGACATACCGGGTCGCGGGGCCGCGTAGCTTGTCCAGGCCGATGTCGAGCTGCCGCGAGGTCGAGAAGGTCAGGCGACCGGGGGCGCCTGACGGGCGGATCGCCTGCAGCAGGCCGTTCAGGCCGACGGCGAGGATCGTGTTGGTGGCGGGGTCGACGGTCAGGCTGCGGACCAGTCCCCCGCGATCCGTTCCGGCTATCAGGTAGTCGGGGCGGCACGCGATGCCGAAGGAGGCTGGCCAGTCATCGGTCGCCGGCGCCCGCCTGACGAGGGTCCGCTCCCCGCCCAGCTTCGGATAGACCGCCATCGTGTCGGCCCGCAGCCCGTCGACCTTCGTCCGGGCCACGTAAAGATTTCCCGCCGCGTCGAAGCAGGATGACTCCATCCGAGAACCATCCTGCACGGCCCTGATCGCGGTGCTCTTCGGCGTGATCAGCCCGGCCGACGCGGAGTAGGAGAACTCCTGGACCGGGAACGGCTGAGTCACCTGCGCGGAGTCTCGGCAGTCGCTGATGAGGACGAAACGCTCGTCCTCGGGCTCGCTCGTCGGGTCGCTGACCACCTCGCGCGGGTTGACCACTATCGGAATGCCGAGCGGCGTCGTCGGCGGGTACTGCCACCAGGCCCGCAGCCGTCCGTCCAGATCGAGAACGGCCAGCGCGCCGGACTGCACGCCGCTCTGCGGGTCGCCGAAGTACTGGGCCACCACGAGATGGCCGGAATGCGGCAGACGCGCGATCGAGGCGGGGCCCCGGGGCGACCGGGGCGAGGCCGGGCCTACCTCGGGGTAGGCGACGGCGGCCTGGTTGGGCAGCGCCAGCCCCGCCAGCTCGTCGACCGTCCTGGACAGGCGCCGCTCGTAGCTCCAGGTGCCGGACGAGACTCGGCGAAGCCCGCCGATCGTCGGATACTGCCCGTCGACCGTGGTGTTCCAGCCGTGGAAGGGTGCCGCGGAGACGAAGACGAGCCGTTGGCCGCCTGCCGGGTCGGGGACGACCAGGACGTCCGCGGCGTCGGCGCCGCCTACCCCCCGATCGGCCGGGTCGTCGCTGGAGACCGAGGTGCGTCCCGTCGTCGTCGGGATCACGAGGCGGGTGAACTGGCGGCCGGCCGGGTCGAAGACCGCCAGCTCCAGGTCCGTTCCGGTCGGCCGGGTCTGGTCGTCGCTGAACGGGGTCGTGCCGATGAAGACCGTGCCGTCGGCCGCGACGGCGGACATGTACGCGGCCTGGCCGGGCCCGAAGCCGAATCCGGGGACGCCGACGACCGTCGCCGGTCCCCCGTCGCCCAGCCCGCCGAACGACCCAGGCGCGCCGAAGACGGTCAGCGGCCCAGCGGTGGGGCTCGGGCTGGGAGCGGGCGGCGGGCCGTCGCCATCCGCGCAGGCCGCGAGGACAAGGTCCAGCGCGCCGGTCCCGGCGGCAAGCGCACTCCACCCCAGCCCAGCGGCCACCTGGCGACGGGTGAGACGCCGGGCTGGGGACAGGCTGATATCGCGGCGCGGCACGTCCCGCGGCTGCCGGTCGCGAGGCACGTGGCTCCCAGTGGGTCGCGCTGGCTCAGCGAGCGCAGATTCTACACGACGCTACTATTCGAGGCCCGGACGGGCCCGGGGGCAGCCAGAGCGTTGCCGTTCCCACCTCGTCGGAGGCGGCCGCGCAGATGACGGTCACGTTCGGCAGCGACGTCCGCCTGACGAAATCGGCCAGCTCCGGATTCGCCTCGACCGTGAGCACCGACTTCGCGGTCCGCGACAGCCAGTACGTCCACGGCCCATACCAGGCGCCCGCGTCGATCGCCGCCTGGTTCGGCCCGACGAACATCTTGACGAGCCCGAGAATCGGTTCGAAGCGGCGATGCGCGTAGGCGACCGTGATCGCGAAGACCCCGCCGGGAATCCGGTCCGCGATCGTGCTCTTCAGCGTCATGGGCATCCCCGTTCCGCGCCGGGCGGCTTTCGCATCCAGGAAGCCACGCTTGACACGGCTGACCAACCATCGCGTCCAGTAAGGCGTAGACGCACCGAAATCGGTGGCATCTGTCCGAATTGGGGTCACCTGGCCCGGGAGACCTCGTCGAACGCGAGACGGAAGACCGTTGCGAACGCCTCGGCACCAGCCCGGTCGAGCATGGCCAGATGGTGGCAGAAGGTGAGCCGCAGCGTAGCGCCGACCCGGGTCACGCCGATCACCAGTCCCTGCGGCGGACCCGCGGTCCCTGCGAAGGAGATCGCGGCAACCCTCGGGCCGCCGGCGCCGACGGTGAGGTCTTCAGGTACCCGGCCGAGGTTGCTGACGGCCGCCGATGGTGCGACCACGAACCGCGCCGTGGTGACCGCGGCCCGAAGCAGCAGCCCCAGCGGCCGGGCGGGCATCACGGCGGCCACAGCCTCGGCCACGGCACCCGAATGCCCCGCGGCGGCCGACGCCCCTTCGTTCTTCACCCGCCGGCTCTGTTCGACGACCCGGCCGCGCAGTGCGCGCGGCTCGGCTCTGTCCCCAGGAGCGGACACGATGACCGACTGGCCGGTGTGGTTCCCCAGGCTGGCGCCCTCGCCGCCGGCATCCACCGGCCCAGCAGCCGGCATCCGCACCTGGAGTACCCCCGTTCGCCGACCGTGCTCGTCGTTCCACCGCGCCACCGCGAGGTGGCAGGCCGCGAGCAGCAGGTCATTGACCGTCGGCCCTGGGACATCGGTCGCGGGCCGATCGGGCACGGGCTGATCGGGCACGGGCAACGTCATCGGGTAGACGCCATACCCGACCGTGCCCGCCGCACCGGTCGGCGTGATGTGCCGAGCCGGAACGTCCAAGCGGGTGACCAGACGCCCCCGGACAGCCCGGACGACCCGGTACGGCAACGGGTTGCGCGCGCCTCGGGGCGCTGCCCAGGCTGGGTTCACGACGGTCGCGCGGGCGGGGCCGGGCGGCGCGGCGGGCCCGGTCGCCGGTGACGCCACAGCGGTGAGGATCTCGGTGAACAGCGCCAAGGCACTGCGGCCGTCCAGCAGGAGATGGTGAGCCACCAGCGCGACCACGTCGCCTTCCGGCCGATGCGTCACCAGCAGCCGGATGCCCGGTGCCCGTGCCAGGTCGAACGGCTCTGACAGCAGACGCTCGAACAGGCGCCAGGTATCGCGCTCGCCGAACGACACCTCGTCGAGCCCGACCACAGGGCGTCCGATCGGCCTGGTCCAGCTACCTGTTCGTGGGCCGCGACCTGGCAGGACGCCGAGCCCAGGGTGGCGCGCGACGACGGCATCGGCCGCGGCTCGCAGCGCGTCCGCGTCGATGGCACCGTCCGTGTGCGCGAGCAGGCCGACCAGCAGACGGGCGGATCGACGGTCGGAGCCGAGAATCATGTGCTCCGCGAAGGTGAACGGCGCCCGGCCCGCTGCCGGCCCTGCCGATTCCCGAGCGGAGGTCGCGGGTCGGGTCACCACGGCTGCCCCCGCTGGTCCCGCCACGTGGCGGCACGCCGTCCGTCGAGGAACCGAGGATCTTGGAAAGTCGTCACGTCTCGCTGATCTCCGCCACCGTCGGGTCGCCGACTACCGGCCGTTCGCGGACATCAGCGGCCGGCCATGCGGGATCGCCGACCGCTGGCCGTTCGCCGACGCCGACCACCGGCCGTTCGGACTCGCCGGCCGGGCCGGGCCGCGACGAGCCGAGCGCGATCGTGGCGGCTGTCGCGGCGAAGGCGAGCGCGCCGGCGCCCTGCACATACCAGGAGAAGGCGCCGCTGCCCGAGCCGGGCAACGCGTCAGACCGTGCGATGACGCCGACCCCCGCAGCGATCATGAACGCCAGCCCCGCCCACGGGAGGAGTCCGGATCGAGGCCGACCTACCAGGATGAACAGCGGCACGGCCAAGGCCATCGGGCCAGCGACGAGGAACACGGCGAGGGTCGCGAGCGCGCCACCGGCGATCACGGGGGGAATCCTGGCGCCCCGGGCGGAGGCCAGTGTCCTCTCCGGGTCGCGCGGCCTGGGCGAACTACCCCCGGCGGCGGCACCGCGCCGGGCGCGCCGACGGGCGGGAAGCACCGCGATCGCGGCCAGGACCAGCAGCAGCACCCCGCCGACGACGAGGAGAACCCGGTATTCGTGGCCCGGACTGTTTACGATCATGATCGTGCCACCGGAGCCCGCCGGCACGATCCAGCCCTGCTGCCAGCCGTCGAGGCGGATCGGCGTCAGGGTCTGGCCGTTGAGCGTCGCGGTCCACGACGCGTTGGAGTTCTGGTGTACCGCCAGGATCGCCCGAGTGCCCGCCCCGATGTGGACAGTCCGGCGTTCGTCTCCCCAGGTACCGACCGTCGTGCCCCGCGGCTGGTCCGTGGTGAGGCTGGCATTCGTGCCGATCAGGCTCACCGATGACGTGAGCAGGCTGCCACCGCTGTCGACCGTCAGCAGGTGCTGGCCGGCCGACAGTGGGATCGTGCCGTCGGGCGTACACACGGACGTCTTCAGCGGTCTGGCATCGGTCAGGTCGGCCTGCACGCCATCGACCCGCAGGTTGTACCGGGTGCCGTCGACCGTCAGTGCGGGACCGGCGCCGCAGGCCAGCTCGAAGGGCTCGTTCGGCCGGCCGCTCGTCAACGCCGACGGAATGGCCGTCATCGTGCCCTGAAAGGTGAAGTTCATCGCCCGGGGCACGTCGAACCTCCGGGCCAGTATCAGTTCCTCCGAACCGCCGAACGGTTGGGTGACGTCGACCGCCTCCCGGTCGAACGCGTAGGCTACCTGGCCCTGTCCGGTGGCGAAGAGCGCGGCGGCGTCGGACGGTACCTGGGCATAGTGCTCGATCGGCACTCCTGGGAGCGTGAGCTCCCGGATGCCGGCGCCGTAGGTGTCGTCGCCCTGCCGGGTGACCGTCTCGAACGTCACCCGGAAGGAAGTGCTCGGCCCGGCAGGGACCGCCAGGCGCTGGGTCGACTCGTCCGCCCGAACCTGCGTCACCACCGATCCCCGCTGCGTCGTCACGCGGATCGTCCGCACCGCCGGACGCCAGGTGCCCTCCTCGAGCAGTTGGACGTCGAGATACGGAAGGTTCACCGCCCGCGGGACGTCGATCTCGATCCAGCCACCGACGGAGCCCTTCCCCGGCACGGGTCCGAGGGTCCAGAAGGTGTAGGGGAGGCCGTCGACGGCGGCCGCCGGGGCGACGTCCGGTTCCGTGACCAGGCTGGAGCCGTAGGACGAGGCGCGCACCGTCACGCCGCCGGTGTATGCAGCGACCGTCTGGTGACCGTCGGGCGGAACGTCGATCCACTGTTTCGGCGGATGGTCCTCGCCCGCGGCGACCTCGCCCGCGCCGAGCAGGTAGGACGTGCCGTCGTGAACGACGCCGAACTGCGTATCCCGGCGGGTGAACGTGTCCGTGGCGACCATGGTCGTCGTCGGCCCGATGATCTCGCTGGCCGGCAGGGCCTGGACAAGCCCACCCGAGGACGACATCGAGGGGTCGGACGCGGCGGCTCCCGGTCCCGCGAGGTCACTCGCGAGCACGACGGCCTGGTCGGGACCAAGCAGACCATGCGCGGCCAGCTGGACCGTCGCCTCGGCACCGCCCGACACGACCACCGTGCTATCCGCCGGGTAGGCCGAGACCGGCGACGCTCCCCCGGGCACCACCCACACGTCGAGCGCGGGGACCTTCCCGGTCGGATTCGCCAGGCTCGGAATTAGCCGGTCCTTCGCGCCCGCGCGGTCGAAGACCATCGGGCCGAACGAGGCCGCGTGCCGCAGGCCCGAGCTCGCCAGCGCCCGGTAGATCTCACTCGTGGACGGCGGGATGTCCCAGTTCTGGTCGTCGAGATCGTTGCGGATGAGCACCTGGCCGACACCGGCCCGCGCGAGTGCCGCCACGAGCCCGGGAGCGGAGCCGAGCGACAGTTCCTGCTCGATCGCGTCCATCCATCGGATCATCCCGACATTGCCCAGCGGCACCAGCGCTCGCGAGGCCCACGGCGTGCTGGAGAGCCACGACATCGGCTCGTCGAGCGGACGCCCCCAGTCATACGAGGCGAACGGTGACGCGGGCAGCACCAGCGTGCGGCCGCCCGCCGGGTTGTCGGCGAGCCAGTCTGCCGCCTCATGCCAGTACTCGGGCACGCCGGTGAACGTGCCCTTCTGCGACAGCTGACCGGTCAGGGCCGGCGTCGTCCCGGTGCCCAGCGCGGCGACCACGGCCACGATGGCCACGGCTGAGGCCAGCCGAGGGCGCCGAGCCCCTCGCGGCTGCACCGGCGAAGCACCGGCGCCACTCAGCGCCGCGGCGGCCGGCCGCTCGGCCCGCCGCCGGCCGCGTGCGTCGAGCGCGACCTGGAGAGCATGCGCGAGCCCCAGCGTCATCGGCAGATGGGCGACCGCCTCGAACTTGTAGACATTGCGCAGGAAGCCGAACGGCCCGGCGAGCAGGTGGCGGACCACCCCGGCGAGCGGGCTGCCCGGCACCCCCGGGAACGCGGCCGACACCGCGACGATGCCGACGACGAAGCTCAGCAGTAGGAACTTTCGGGCGGGCAGGTCGCGCCTGGCCAGCCCCCACAGGCCCAGACCGGCCGTAACGGCGGTGCCGGCGATCGCCGCCGCGTTGGTCACGTAGACGGTAGCTGCCGGCAGCCAGGGAGACGGCACCCGCAGGTACTCAAGCCAGTCGGTGGTGCCCCGAAGCGCCTCGGCCACCGACGTCGTGGACGTGGTGGTCGCCGCGCTCTCGGTGTACGGCAGGAAGTTCAGCCCGAACCGAAGCTGCGTGAACAGCGCGACCAGCCACCAGGTGGTCGCCAGGATCACCGCGAGCATCCACCAGGCCCGCAGTGCCCAGACGCGCCGGGTACGCCCCGCGAGCAGTAGCAGCGCGGCCGGGCAGAGCAGTACACACAGCGTGACACTGGCGTTGACGCCGCCGGTACAGACGATCGCCAGCCCGGAGAGGGCCGCGGCCCGGCGCGGCGAGAGGGCGCGACGCCGCCTCCCGCCAGTGTCATCGGTGCCGGCATCAGTGTCCCGGGCGTCCGAGTTCGTCCGCAGGGCAAGCACAAGCGGCAGCGTGATCCAGGGCAGCATCGCTGGCCCGGTCAGCGCGATCGACGAGACGCCGATCTTGCCCAGGAAGACTGGCGAGAGCCCGTACGCCAGCCCGGCGGCGACCCGGGTGATCGGCCGACCGATGCGCAGCGCGTCCGCAAGCCGGACCGTGCCCCACACAGCGACGGTGACGATCAGCGCCATCCACAGACGCTGAGTGATCCACGGTGGGACATGGGCGAGCTTCCCGATCAGGAAGAACGGGCCCATCGGGAACAGGTAGCCGATGTACTGGTTCGGCAGGAACCCGAAGTCCGACGAGGAGTTCCACAGGTGGGTGGCGCGCTCCATGAACCGCAGCGGGTCAAGCGGCACGTCCATCTTGGTGTCCGCGATCAGCCGGCCCGGGGCCTGGAGCAGGAACAGAGTTACTACGCCGGCCGTGATGACAGCGAGCGGCCAGCGCGGCGTCCGCGAGTCCACTTCGGCATCGCCGTCAGCGCCGATCCGTGACAGGGCCGGCTCAGCCTTAGACGGTCCGTCACTGCCAGACCCGGTGAACACGCCCCCGCGGAGGTGCTCCTGCCCGGCCCTCGGTGATTCGGTCGTCGACGAATCAGTCGGTCGCTTCAGGATCGCGCACTCCGTGACTTTGGTCGCCGTATCTGGCTCTTCGGGGGCTCTCGGGGGATGCGCCCTGCCGTCGTCACCTTCATACCTCGCGTCGCCGCGGCCGCTCCGGTTGGGGCGGGTGTCCGGCGCCGCCGTTGGGACGTCGTCGAGACAGCGCTCCGGGGGCCGCCCCGCCACGGTCACAGCAACCGAAGCTGCTGGCCGACAGGGCGGGTGCGGGCCAGCTGCCCGGGCCGACCGGACTGCCGGTCGAGCAGGTGCGGCTCCAGATCCGCCAGGAAACGTGACGGCGCCCGGGTGACGACGGACGTGGCTCCCGCGCCGCGGCTCGCGCGGCTGGCACCGACGTGGCTGAGCACCAGCCGACCGCGGGCTCGGGTGATACCGACGAAGAACAGCCGGCGTTCCTCGGCCGCCGGGCCGCGCGCGGGATTGTCGGTGTCACCGCCGGCACCGACGCGCGACGGCCCGCCCCAGGTCAGCGGCAGCAGGCCGTCCTCGCAGCCGACGATGAAGACCAGCCCGAACTCCAGGCCCTTGGCCGCGTGCAGGGTCAGCAGGGAGATCCGGTCGGCACGCGGGTCGAGCGTGTCCGCCTCCGTCGCCAGCGAGACGGCGGTGAGGAACCCGGCCAGGTCGTCGCCGGCGGCTGCGGCGACCGGAGCCAGCAGCTCGACACCCAGCCGCACCTCGGCCTCGGACGCCCTCGGGGTCTCGGACATGGCCGGGACCCCGTCGACGCGGTGGGCGAGCGGCCCGTCCCGTCGCGGCGCCTCCTGCTGAGCGAGGACCGAGTCGAGGACGGTACCCCGGGCGACCGCGCGTTCGCCGGCCCGCGCGGCGGCATCGCGCAGCGCGGCCGAGACCGACCGCGCCGGGCCTTCGGCGCGTCGCAGCTCGGCGAGCAGGGCAGCCACCCCGGGGGCGTCGGTGAGCGGGCCGTGGGACCGGCGCTGGAAGGGGAAGCCTCGCTTCGCCAACGCGGCCATGACCGGTTCGGCCTGGCGGGCGGTCCGGTACAGCACGGCGATGTCTGCGAACGACAGGTAACCGCCAGCCCCGGCCGCTCGCACCTGGCCCGAGCGGTTCTGGTCGATCGCCAGGAACGACGTGCCGCCGAGGGCATCCTCGATCGTGTCGACGACGGCCAACGCCTCCTCGGCGTCGCTCGCGCAGGCGCGCAGCAGTACCGGTGCCCCGCCTGGGCTCTCGCCGCCCCGCGCGGGCCCGCCTAGCCGCGCGGCGACGTCCGGGCCCTCGGGATGCACGGCCACCAGGGCGCGGTCGGGGACGAAGGTGGCCGGCGCGATCGCCGAGCAGGCCGCGGCGACGATCGTGCCGGTCGAGCGGTAGTTGCGAGTCAGCGAGGCCTGCCTGGCCGTCGGGAAGTCCTGCGCGAAACGCAGGAAGAAGCCGACGTCGGCGCCGCGGAACGAGTAGATCGCCTGGTCCGGGTCGCCGATCACGGTCAGGTTCCCGTCGGCCGGGCACAGCGCGCGCAGCAGCCGGTACTGGGCCTCGTCGATGTCCTGGTACTCGTCGACCCAGAGGTGCCGGAACCGGGCCCGGTAGTGTTCGGCCAGCTCCGGCTCGGCCGTCAGCAGCGCGAGCGGCAGGGCCAGCAGATCGTCGAGGTCGACGAGATCGCGTTCGCGCAGCGCGGCATCATAGCGGGCGAGCACCCCGGCGAGCTCGTCGCCGCGGACCTGTTCACCGAGGGCCCGGCGCCGCTTCAGCTCACCGATCCTCTTGCCGACCCGCTCGATCTGGCGCACCAATCCGGCCGCGACCCCCGGGCTACCGCCGGGGGCCTGTGCCGTCTGTCCGGGCACGAGCGCCGTGTCCCCGAAACCGACGGTGGCCCCGAACCCGAGCGTGGTGTCCCCGAGTGCCTCGGCCAGCAACTCGACGCGAACCGCCTCGTCCGCGACCTGAACCCGCGGACCGCGCGCAAGCCGGACGTGCTGCTCCCGGATGACGAGCAGGCCGAGCCCGTGAAACGTGGTAACCGTGACCCGCTCGACCCGATCCTGACCACCGGCACCGGCCCGGCCCTGGCCGCCAGACCCACCAGCCCGACCCTCGACGGTGCCGGCTCCGGCCCGACCTCCGCCGCCGGAGGCGCTGGACCTGTGCTGGACGGCGAGGGCACCGGCCGGCCCGGCGCGGAGCAGCACGTCCAGGCGCTCGGCCAGTTCGTCGGCCGCCCGCCGGGTGAACGTAACCGCGAGGCATTCCGCGGCCGGCACGCCCTGTTCCCGTACTCGGTGCGCGATCGCGTGCACCAGCGTGCGCGTCTTCCCCGTCCCAGGACCAGCCGTGATCACTAGCGGGCCCGTGGTGACGGCGGCGGCCGCGCGTTGGTCCGGGTCCAGCCCGTCGAGGACGGATCCAGGCACGCCCGCGGCCGCCAGACCGGCGGTCTCCAGGGTCCCCGGCTCGCCGCGGCTTTCGACCGGTTCAGGCGTCGGCGGGCCCGACGGCTCGGCGGCCTCCCGTGGGCGGGGAACGGGCGACGGCCGCGCAGCCTCGGCGGGCGGCTGCGCCGTCGGCGTAGGAGCCGGTTCCGCCACGGCCAGTGGCTTCGGCGTCCGCTTGGCGGACGTCCTCGGATCGGCGGCTGGTGGCTCGGGCGCCACGGCCGTCCGCTTGCGCGGCGCGGTGGGCGCGAGGTCGAAGAGGGTCGCGGCCGAGCCGCCGAGCTCGCCCGGGGCGAACATGCGGATGACGCCGTACTCGCCGTCGAACCCGGCTTCGCGCAGCACCTCGCCGCGGCGCAGCCGGCCGACCGCCTCGACCAGCTCCGCCGACCCGGCCTCCCCGATCGCGGCGAGCTCGACGTCGCCGAGGATGCCGAGCTCCGGCCCAAGCCGTTCGACCAGCGCGCCCACCTGGGTGGCGACAGCTTTGCTTTTCGGCCCGACCCCGAGGATCTCGCCGACGATCTCCGGCAGTGCGACGAACGACCGCACCTGCCCGGCCGTCGGCGGGACCTGAAGCGTCTCCCGGTCGGCGAGCGCGTCGACGCGGTGCAGCACGCCGACGGTCAGCGGCTTGCCGCAGGACGGGCAGGAACCGCCAGTCGCCTTGGTCTCCTCAGGGGTGAAGCGCACCCCGCAGGCCCGGTGGCCGTCGAGGTGGTACTTGCCCTCCTCCGGGAAGAACTCGACGGTGCCGGTGTAGCCGGCGCCGGTGCGCAGCGCGTCCTTGATGGCGAAGTAGTCGAGGTCGCAGGACAGCGCGGTGGCCTCCCGGCCGAGCATGGGCGGCGAGTGCGCGTCCGAGTTGGAGACGAGGCGGTACCTGTCGAGCCCGGAGATCCGCCAGAACATCTCCGGGTCGGCCGACAGCCCGGTCTCCAGCGCGAAGACCTCGTGGGCGAGGTCGTCATAGCAGTCGTCGACGGCGTCGAAGCCGGACTTCGAGCCGAGCACCGCGAACCACGGGGTCCAGACATGCGCCGGAACGAGGTAGCTACCCGGGTCGGACTGCAGCGTGATCTCCAGCAGGTGCCGCGAGTCGAGCCCGAGGATGGGCCGGCCGTCGGCGGCGAGGTTCCCGATCCGGGCCAGCGCCGTCGTGATGCGGCCGGCGGCCTCCCGGTCCGGGGCGTAGAGCAGGTGGTGGACCTTGCGGGTCCTCTCGCCCTTCTTGTAGATCGTCGAGATCTCGGTGGAGAGCAGGAACCTGGTCGCCGTCCGGCAGGACGCGGGCAGCCGCCGCAGCACGTCCCGCTCCAGGTCCGGCCTCAGGCGGAACAGCCCCGGCTCGGCCGGCACCAGCTTGTCCTCGAGCTCCTGGGACCACGCCGGGTGAGTGAAGTCCCCCGTCCCGACGACCCGAATCCCCTTACGAGCCGCCCACCAGGCCAGATGCTCCAGATCGCAGTCCCGACTGCACGCCCGCGAGTACTTCGAGTGCACGTGCAGGTCGACGTAGAACGGCCCCCTGGCAGGCACCAAGCCCCTCCAACCGCCGGAATCTTCTGGCCCGCTGGATTCGCTCACGCCGCCGGTACCTCCCACCGCTCACCGCAGGCCACCGGGCAGGAGCACCCGCAGGCCAACCTTGGGCCGTCCCGCCCAAGACGCGGCTATTCTCCCGCACCGGGTTTCGCGGCCTTCCGATCGCCACGGACTCCCGGTCGAGCTCCGGCCATAGCCGGAACAGCGTCGGCTCGGCCTGGCACAAGCCTGTCCGGAGAACCCGGGCCGGCTGACGGAGCTCCGGCCCGCCGGCGACGTGCCGCCAGGCGGGCCGGAAAACCCGACGGTCAGTGGTTGAGCGCGGCCTCCTGCGCGGGCGAAATCGGCTTGCCGCAGTACGGCTGGCCGAAGTTCTGTGGCAGGAATCTGGTGCCACCGGCTGGGGGGAACTTCGTGAAGAAGTTGCAGGTCGAGGGCTGGGTGTAGTTGGTCGACAGGTCGACGTTGTTATCGGCCGTCATCTGAGCGCCGTCATAGTTCGTCACCTTGCGCAGCTGCGTGATGAACGACTGGCGTGTCGGGCAGGCTCCGGCCTCCCGCAGACCGCGCAGGAAGAGGTCGGCGGACAGCCAGCCCTCGACGGCGCTGTCCACAGTGGCCGGCTGGATCTCCGGCGCGTAGTCGCTCATCGCCTTCAGGAAGACCTCCTGACCCTTGTCGTTGATTTCGAACGGCTTGGTCGTGCTGTAGACGGTGACCCCGGCGAGGACGCTGCCGTACTGCTTCAGGATGGCGTCGTCGTAGCCGAGTGGCATCATGGCGACCTTCAGGGCTCCGCCCACGGTGATCCCGATTCGCGCCAGCTCGGGCAGCAGCGCCGTGGCGGTCTGGGGCAGGAACACGCCGCCGATCTAGTCGATGCCATCGTCCTTGATCTTCTGGGCCACGGCCCGCATGGACGTCGTCGCGTCCGTGAACGAAAAGGTATCGCCGACCGTGACGGTCCCGGTGGCCCTCACGCTGGCGATGAACTGTTTCGTGAATTCGCTGTTCGTCTGGTTGGCGGAGATGACGAACACGGCCGCCTTGTGCGCGCCCGCATTGGCCATGTACTGGCCCCAGGTCGTCACGGAACCCTCACCGAGATAGTTCCACGAGAACATGTTCCCCTTGTTGAGCCACGTCGAGTCGCCGCCCGTCCCGGTGACGGGGATGTGCGCTTGCTGCCGGGCGCCGGGGTTTCTCGCTGGGTCCGGTGAGCGCAGTGGGCAGGGAGGCCGGCCGCGCGCGGGTGCGGCCTGACCCTCGTCAGCCGCTCGGCGATCGGTAACGGGGCTCCCGGGCGAGCTCGCGTGGCACCTCCGCCGAGCGGATCCGTCGCCGTCCCACCGAGCTCCCACCGCCGGCACGCCGCAGAACCGTCCCGCCTGGCAGGCGGTGGCGGCGAATCGGGCGTGGAGGATGATTCTGCGAACCTGGGCGGGAGGGGCTGATGGCGACGGCGGCGGGGCAGCGGGAACGGTTTGAGATGCTCACCAACCGGTGCCATCGGCTGGTGCGGTTCCTGCACGAGGTGGCGCAGTCCCAGGCCGACCAGGTGACCTGGGTCGAGGACAATCCGCTGGCCCTCTGGCTCGCGGAGCTGCCGAGCGGGCTGTCGCTGTTCGAGCACGCGACCGCCGGCGAGGTCGTGCTGGAGGCGCCGGCCGCGGCCGTGCTGCCCTCGCCGCCGCCGCTGCCGGAGGCGCTCGCCGGCTGGGTGGTGCTTCCCGAGCCGGGTGACGTGCCGTCGGACTCGCCGCCGCTGCGCGAGACGAGCATGCGCCCGCGCGGCGGCTGGCCGGACGGTTCATGGCCGGACGGCATTCCGCTGCGGCCCGGCGGCCAGCCAGTGGTCGACGGGTACGTCGAGCCGGTCCGGCTCGCCGACCGGCCGGAGGTGCCGGAGGCCTACCAGGACTGGCTGCCGACCTGGCAGATCTGGGCCGGCCGGGCCCGAGCCGACGCCGACCGGCGCACGCTGCACGGCGTCCTGCACGGCGTCGCCGGCCGGCTCGCCCAGGAGGGCGACGGGCTGGAGCTGGTGCTGGCGACCGGGCTGCTGTCCTGGCGCGCGCCGGACGGCCGGACGCTGCGGCGCCACCTGCTGACCACCCGGCTCGCCGTCGAGATCGACCCGGTGAGCTCGGCGATCCGGCTGCGGGTCCCGGACGGCGTCGCGACGCGCCTGGAGGACGGCGCGCTGCTCGACGGTCTGGCTGGCTTCCACGAGGAGCGCACCAACGCGCTGCACGAGCGCCTGCGCGCCCGGCCGGCGGCGCCGCTCGGCGGGGACGACGAGCGGCTGCTGCGGGACTGGCTGACCGTCGCGCTGGACGTCGGCCACGACGGGTACCACGCGTCCTGGCAGCCGCCTGGCCCACCGACCGACCGGCCGCGCGTCGACCTCGCCCCGGCGCTGGTGCTGCGCGCCCGCGGCCAGGCCGCGCTGCTCACCTACTACGAGCAGATGCTCGACGCGCTGCGCGGCGACGGCCGCCCGCCGCTCGGCCTCGTCCAGCTGGTGGAGACGCTGGAGGCCGACGAGCGGCTGGCCTGGCTGGCGGCGGAGGGGGCCGCGAGCCCGGAACGGCTGTCCGAAGACCCGCTGTTCCCGCTGCCGGCGAACCCCGAGCAGGCGCACGTCATGGAGCGGCTGCGCCACGACAGCGGCGTCGTCGTCGAGGGTCCGCCCGGCACCGGCAAGACCCACACCATCGCCAACCTCGTGTCCGCGCTGCTCGCCGAAGGCCAGCGGGTGCTGGTGACCAGCCAGAAGGCGCAGGCGCTGCGGGTGTTGCGCGACAAGCTGCCCGAGTCGCTGCGGCGGCTGTGCGTGTCGCTGACCGACACCGAGGGGCTTGGCGCGGACGAGCTCACCATCAGCGTCAGCGCGCTGGCCGCCGAGAAGGCCTCCTACGACCCGGGCGGTCAGAACCGGCGGATCGACGCGGCCCTGGCTCGCCGGGACGCGGCGGTGGCGCGCCGGGACGAGCTGGCCGCGGCCATCCAGCGCCTGCGGGCGGCGGAGGCGGTCGGTCACTCCGAGGACGAGGTCGCCGCCGGCTGGTCCGGAACGCGTGGCTCGATCGCGGCCCGCGTCCGGCGGGAGCGGCCCGATCACGGCTGGCTGCCGCTCCCCGTTCCGCGCAGGAGTCCGGTTCCGCGTGCGGATTCGGCAGCTGCGCGCGACGCGGCGGCCACCATTGCGACCTCGCCGACCGTCCCGCCGGCTCCGCCGCTGACCGCCGCCGAGGCCGGCGAGCTGTGGGAGCTGTTGCGCGCCGACCTCGCTCCCGCCGGCACCACGCCTACCGCCGGCACGGACGCCGGCACCAAGGGCTACGAGACCGCGGAGAACGACGCCGACCTCGGTCCGATGCCGCTGCCGGCCGTCGACGCTCTCGCCCGGCTGGTGGAACGGGAGAACGCGACCGCCCGGGAGGCGGACGCCGCGACGCGCGAGGCGGCGTCGTCCGCCGCGGCTACCGTCGCCGCGGCGCTCGGCGCGCTCGACCAGACCGGCCTGGACCGGCTCGCCGCCGCGGTCGACGCCGTCACCCGCACGCTTGCGGGCGTCCGCAGAACCGCCCGACACGCGCCATGGCTGCCGCGCGCGCTCGACGACGCGCTCGCCGGCCGGGACGCCGCCGTCTGGACGAAGGTGACCTCCGCCGCCTCGGCGCTCGACGAGGCGGCGCAGGCACTCGCGGCGCTCGGACTGCACGCCGTCACGCTGCCTCCCGAGGTGACGGCGGCCGCCGCGGGCACGGTCCCCGCCGACCCGCTGGCGACCCCGGCCGCGCGCCTGCTCGCCGCCGGGGAGGCCCTGCGCGTCCATCTGGAAAGCGGTGGCTCCATGCGCCGGATGTTCCGGTCCCGCGCGCAGCGGGACGCGACGGACCTACTCGCCGCGGCCACGGTCGACGGCCGCGCGCCCGGCACGGCCGAGCTGTTGGACCTGGTGCTCGCCCGGCTGCGCGCCGAGGTCGCGATCGACGCCGCAGCACGGGCCTGGGCGCTCGCCGGGGTTCCGGTCGGTTTCGAGCCGCGGCCCTACCCGGCGGACCGCTGGCGGGACGGCGCCGCGGACCACTCCGTGGCCGGCGCGGACCAGACCACCCCCGGACAGCCGGCCGAGGTCCCGATCGTCGAGGCGCCGGCTCCCGAGGTCAGGCTCGCCCGCCTCACCGAGGCGCAGGACGCGCTCGCGACCGTCCTCGCGGTCGTCACGGCGCGCGACCGCGTCCAGGCCCTGCTCGCCTCGCTGGCGGCCGAACCGACGCGGCGCTCGGCCCCCGCCGCCGATCCGCGGCAGACCGCGGGAGGGACGGGTTACCACGGCCTCGACCTCGTCGATCTTGGCTCGGCGGACGCGCTGCGCGACCTCGGCGCGGCGGTCGCGCTCGCTCGGCTCCAGCTCGCCGCCCACGAGGCGCGAGCGGAGGTCGACCGGCTGCGCGCCGAAATCCAGGCGGCTGGCGGCCTGGACTTCCCGGCCGAGCTGGGCCAGGTAGCGGCCGCGGTCGAGGCCAGGGACGTGACCGGCTACCGCGCGGCCCGCCGCGGGCTGCTCGACGCCGTCGCGGCCCGCCGGGCCGCCGTCCGCCGGGCCGAACTGCTCGCGCGGCTGGCCGACGCCCACCCCGCCCTCGCCCAGCTGCTGGTCGACGCGGCCACCACCGAGCCGGCGGCCACCTCCCAGCCGGCGGCCACTGGAAAGTCGTCGGACACGGCCGAGTGGCCGGGTCGGCTCGCCCGGTTCGAGGCGGCCTGGTCCTGGGGGCTGGCGGCCGGCTGGCTCGCCGCCGTGGACGCCACCCCCGGCGACCGGGCCACCGAGGTGCCGGATCTCGACGCTCTGCTCGACGCGGCCGAGGACGCCCTCGCCGCCGCGACGGCGCAGCTCGCCGGGGCCAGAGCTTGGAAACACTGCCTGGAGCGGATGGGCACCCGGGAGTCGGCCGCGCTGCGCGCCTACGCCGACGCGGTAGCCGCCGGCGGGCGCGCCGGCGGCCGGTACGCCGAGCGCTACCGCCAGGCCGCCCGAGAGGCGATGGCGATCGCGCAGGCGGCGGTGCCGGCGTGGGTGATGCCGATCGGCGAGGTGCTCTCGACGATCCCCGCCGTCCGCGACAGCTTCGACGTGGTGATCGTCGACGAGGGCAGCCAGGCGGGGCTGGACAGCCTCTTCCTCCTCTGGCTGGCACCACGAGTGATCATCGTCGGCGACGACCGGCAGTGCACCCCGCCTGTCGCCCTCGGCCGCGGCGCCTCGGGCCACGCCCCTGACGGTCCGGAAATCGTCGCGGGGGCGGCCGTCGCGCCGGCAGCCGCCGACGAGCTGGAGCGGGTGTTCCGCCGGCTGGACGCGCTGCTGCCCGACCTGCCCGCCTGGCTGCGGGTCTCGTTCACCCCGCGCTCCAGCCTGTTCAGCCTGCTGCGGACCCGGTTCGGCGAGGTCATCCGGCTGCGCGAGCACTTCCGCTGTATGCCGGAGATCATCGAATGGTCGTCGGCGATGTTCTACCGGGACGCGCCGCTGGTCCCGCTGCGCCAGTTCGGCGCTGATCGGCTGCCGCCGCTGCGGTCCCGGCACGTCCCGCACGGCTACACGACCGGCGACGGCGCCGCGACGCGCAACCCGGCCGAGGCCGAGGCGCTGGTCTCGCAGGTGTTGGAGTGCGCGGCCGACCCGCGCTACGACGGCGCGTCGTTCGGCGTCGTGGTCCTGCAGGGCACCGGCCAGGCCGAGCTGATCCGCGCGCTGCTCGCGGCCCGGCTACCCGCCGCCGAGCAGCAGCGCCGCCGACTGCGGGTCGGCACGCCACCGGACTTCCAGGGCGACGAACGAGACGTGATCTTCCTGTCGATGGTGGCCGCGCCCGGCAGGCTCGGCCCCGCGCTGACCCGCCAGGAGTACCAGCGACGGTTCAACGTCGCCGCCTCGCGCGCCCGCGACCAGGTCTGGCTGTTCCACTCCGTCGAGCTGGCGGACCTGACGCCCGACGATCTGCGGCACAGCTACCTGTCGTTCGTGCTGGCGCGCGGTGACGCGGACGAGCCCGGCACCGACGTCCCGCGCCTCGACCAGGTCAGCGCGGACATCCCGCACCCGCGGTTCGACTCACTGTTTGAGCAGCGGGTGTTCCGCGAGCTGGCCAGTGCCGGCTACCGGGTGTCTCCGCAGGTCGAGGTCAACGGCCGCCGGCTCGATCTGGTCGTCGCCGGCGGCCGGGCGCGGCTGGCCGTCGAGTGTGACGGCGACGAGGTGGGCACCGCTGAGCAGGTCGCGCACGACTTCGCGCGAGAGCGCCAGCTGCGCCGCGCCGGCTGGCCGTTCTGGCGGGTCCGCCAGTCGGACTTCGAGTCCGACCCGGTCGTGGCCCTCGCCGGTCTGTGGCCCCGCCTCGCCGCCGCCGGCATCGCCCCGGCGGAACGGGACGCGCCGGCGGACCGTGAGCCAGCCCCAGACGCCGCCGGCCCGCTCGAGTCAGCCCCCGCCGATGACTGGAGCCCGATCGCACTGTCCGACCAGGACGGCCTCGACGACGACCTCGATTAGGGCGGTTCGCCCGATCCGCGGGCCAGGAATGGGCGATCTGTCGGACATCCGTTACGTGGTGGGCGGCGTCCGGGTCTCGCCTCGGCGCGTGGCGCCGGAAGCCATCTGACGGGGAAGCAAGCCCAGGTCCCCGTCGCTGGCTCGGGGCCCGGAAGCGGCCGGCTCACAGTCCGGTCCGCCGGCCGGCGCGTCGTCGGCCGCCGCACGGCGGTCCGTCGCGAGCTCGGCGTCCGACTCCCGCGACTCGACGGCAGAATCCTCGACGTCACCGTTGTCAGCGCCGGCGGGCCGGCGGCCGATCGCAGCCCGAGGCAGCCGCGGCCGGGCCAGTGGCACGGTGCGGTCCATCGCGAGCTCGGCGTCCGACTCCCGCGACTCGACGGCGGAATCGTCCTCGACGCCGTCCTCACTGTCCTCAGCGCCGGCGGGCCGGCGGCCGATCGCAGCCCGAGGCAGCCGCGGCCGGGCCAGTGGCACGGTGCGGTCCATCGCGAGCTCGGCGTCCGACTCCCGC
>Ga0068863_100000505_pt1 | contig 39675 bp, 40 predicted proteins | sample KBSSwiS62_FD_66596 | JGI IMG/M metagenome (GOLD analysis project Ga0068863, IMG submission 66596) | Switchgrass rhizosphere microbial communities from Kellogg Biological Station, Michigan, USA - KBS Switchgrass S6-2 | ecosystem: Host-associated > Plants > Roots > Rhizosphere > Soil ... | reverse complement strand
ACACCGGCTACATTCCGCCGCAGTCGCTGGCGATGCCGCACATCGGCTCGGTCGTGTCCCGAACGCTCGGCCCGAAGAACCCCAGCGTCCCCGCATTCATTGCCATCGGGCAGAATATGGAAATCGGCGGGGAGAGCGCGGCGGTGAAGGCCTTTCACACCGCCGGCTTTCTCGGCTCCGAACACGGGCCGTTCCTGATCACGAATCCGCTCGATGCGGCGACGGCGGTTCGGCCGCCGGCCGAACTGGGCGACCGGCGCTTTCTGAGCCGTCGCAGGCTCTATCAGAAGCTGCTGGCGAAGGAGCCGGTCTACGAGTACGCCGGCGACTTTCAGCGCGAGTCGTTGATCCGGTCGCTCGAATCGGCCGATCGCCTGTTGACGTCGCCGTCGGCGAAGGCGTTCGACCTGTCGCTCGAGCCGCGCGCCGCCTACGACACCTACAACACCGGCCGGTTTGGTCAGGGCTGTCTACTGGCGCGCCGTCTGGTCGAAGCCGGCGCGCGCTACGTCGAGGTCACCACCGAATACATCCCCTTCCGCTACTGGGACACGCACGAGCGCGGTCATGAGCGCGCGAAAGCGATGAAGGAGCAGGTCGACGCCCCGCTCGCGCAACTGGTGCTGGACCTGGAACAGCGAGGGCTGCTCGATCGCACGCTGGTCGTCCTCGCCAGCGAATTCGGACGCGACGCCATCACGGAAGGGAAGGTGGGCAAGGAGGTTCGCGACCAGGCGAACACGCCCGACGTGATGGCGGCGCCGGAACACTACGGCATGCACCGGCACTTCACCGCGGCCGGATCCGTGGTGCTGTTCGGTGGCGGCATCAAGAAAGGGTTTGTCTACGGCCGAACCGCCGACGAGCGGCCCTGCACCACCATCGAGAACCCGGTGCCGGTCCAGGACCTCCACGCCACCATCTATCACGCGCTTGGCATTCCACCGACCACGTCCTACGTCGTGGAGAAGCGACCGGTCTACGTGACGAACGACGGCAAGGGAAAGCCGATTCGTGAGCTGTTCGAGCGCGGGTGAGGGTCAGGCTGAAGCCGGACACTATACGTACTAGAAACCATCCGTCCCGAGGGGCAAGGCGCGTCGCGGCTGCAGCGCGGTGGTTCCGCTTTCGTAATCTCCGCGTCACGCTCAAAGATGCTTAATATGGATGGGCGGGACCGGAGGGGATTCATGCAGCGAGTCAGACATTTGATCCAAGCGGCAGTCGCCGGAAGTGTTGTCGTCGCGTTCTCGACGAATCCAGGAGCTACCGAGCCGCGACGCGAAGAACATTCCCGTGCCGCGGCCGCGAAGGCCATTGATGCACTCGACCGCTGCGTTCAGGGGCGATTCATCCGAATCGATAAGGGATTCGGCCTGAGCCGGATCTCGACGGCGATGCACAATACGCGGCACTTTGTGCCGACCAACGATGTTGAGAGTCGTGCCGTCGGCGATTTCGAAGCGCTCGGCCTGCGCGTCGTCATGTACGTCGCGAGTCGGCAGCGGCCGCGATTCGTCCCGACCGGCGGCGCTGCCATTCCGCCGGTCATTCAGGGTCCCGTCTTCGTCAGCCCAACCCCACAGGTTCTGACGCGAGATGCAGGTGGCGTACCGATAGAGGTTCGCGCCGATCGCAGTTGCTGAACGACCTTCCGAACGACGCTGAGGTCAAGGCACAGGGTCTTCTGTTGCGTGAGCCGGCCGCTGCTGAATCGTGGCAATTCGCGATCGGCCGCTGGAGCTTCGTCGCGCGCCCGGTTCGCGCGAGCGCGTCGGCCTGCCTCAATTGCCACAACTACCGTCCCGCGCTTGTTGCCGGCCGGTCAGTCGCTGGATCGGAGGAAGAGCCCTTCCGTCTGGGCGATCCGCTCGGCGCCGTGCTGTACGGCTATCAAAAGGGTCCGGGCCTTCCCTGAAGCCTTTAGAGCGTGTTTCAGAATTGAACGTGGCAGCCCTTTAGGGCTGCCGGCGGGCTGCGATTCTGGCGAGCTGACGCTAGCCGGAGAGTAGAATCCCTAGCTCACCCTTTCGCGGTGGGCGTTGCGCATGAACTGTAGATTTGCCGCGCCGGGCTGTAGTCGTGCGACGCTGTTGGCGTCTGCCTCCGCGGTGACGCTCGCGCTCGCGGTCGCGCCAGCGCGCTCGCTGACCGCGCAGTCGGCGCTCGAGCCGCGCGTCCCGGTCGAGCGTACCCTCGGGCCTGGTGAACGCCATGGCTACACGATCGCTCTGGAGGCCGGCGCGTGCGCGCGCGTGATCCTCGCGACAGAACTGCACCTCACCACGACGCTTCATCGGCCTGATGGCCCTCCGGTCGTCGCCATCGGCAATGCGTCCGAAGAAACCGTCCCACAGCCGCTGACGATCATCGCGCAGGCCGCTGGCGCTTACTTGCTCGAGCTGGGCCTCCAGGATGATGGCAGGAGCGGATCGTACCGCCTGTCCCTCGAACTGGTGTCGGCGGCGACCGATGGCGATCGGCAGCAGGCAGAAGCCGAGGCGTTGTTTCGCGAGGGCCTGCGGCTCTTCAACCAGACGACGCGTGAGTCGCGCCTGTCGGCCGCGGACAGATACCGCCGCGCCGCCGAGATCTTTCATGCTCTCGGAAACCGGCAGATGGAAGCCAAGGCGATCGACAAGACGGGGCAGGTGTACAACCGCCTCGGGGAGAGCCGCCTTGCTCTCGAAGCTTACCGTCGAGTGCTCGATCTCTTTCGCGAGCTCGGCGATCGTGGCGGCGAGGCGTCCACGCTGAACAACATCGCGCTCGAGCGCATCAATCAAGGCGCGTACGCAGAAGCGATCGATCCGCTCATCGCATCGGCGGAGATGTTTCGCGAGATCGGCGACCACTGGACCGAGCGCTCGCCGATCAACAACCTCGGCCTGGCGTACTACAATCTCGGCGACGTCGAGAAATCGGAGCGTCAGTACCTGCGCGCGCTCGAGCTCGCGCGCCAGAATTACGACGACAGCGGTGAAGCGTTCGCAGCGATGGGCCTTGGGGCGCTCGCGTCGCTGCGGGGCAACCTGCAGGAAACGCTGAACTACTTCGGCCGCGCGCTCGACCTGTTCCGCCGCCTGGGCAACCGCCAGCTCGAGGCACAAACGCTCTCGAACATCGGGTCAACGCATCTGAGACTCGGTGACGCGGAGTCGGCACTCGACTTCCTCCAGCGAGCCCAGGAAGTCCGGAAGCTCGCGCCCAACCGTCAGAGCGAAGCGAACACCTTCGGGCTCATCGGCTCGGCGTACGGGCTCTTGGGAGAGCCGCGCAAGGCGCTCGAGAACAGGAGCACGCAGATCCGGTTGCTTCACGAGCTCGGGAGCCGCGGGGGCGAAGCCGACGCCCACAACGGCCTCGGGGGCGTTCAAGCCGGACTCGGCGACATCGAGTCTGCTGCGGTCTCGTACCGCGCCGCCCGAAGCCTCGCTCACGACAGCGGCAACCGGGTGGCGGAAGTCGTCGCACTGGCCGCGCTCAGCCGCATCAATGTGAAGCAGAACGCTCCGGCCGAGTCTGTGGCGCTGGCGTCCGAGGCGCTATCGCTCGCGGGCCAGGGCACGCTGCGTGTCGCCGAACAGTTGTCGTTGATGGCGCTCGGCAATGCGGAGCTTGCGTCGAATGCCCTGGAAGCGGCACGCGATCATACGACCCGTGCGATCGAGATCGCCGAATCGATTCGATCGTCGGTGGCCGGGCCGGACCAGCGGACGTCCTATATCGGCCAGTACCGCGACACGTACGGACAGCTCATCGATGTGATGATGCGCCTGCATCGCGGCCGGCCGTCGGATCGCTTCGCCCAGCAGGCGTTCGAGGTCAGCGAGCGCGCGCGGGCGCGTACGCTGATCGATCTGCTCGGCGAATCGAAGTCGAACATCCGGGAAGGCGTCGATGCCGCCCTGGTGTCGCGAGAGCAGGCCTTGCGCGCGGCGCTGGCGATCCGGCGCGCGGAATCCGACGAGCGCGTTCAACGACTCCTCATCGAATACCGCGAGCTGCAGAACGAGATCCGGGCACGCAGCCCTCGCTACGCGGCTCTGGTCGAACCGCAGTCGGCCAGCCTCGACATCCTGCAACACGACCTCCTCGACGACGACACCGTACTCGTTGAGTACGCCCTGGGCGACCGAACGAGCTACGTCTGGGTGGTCGGGTCCGATTCGCTGACCAGCCACGAGCTGCCGCCGCGCGCGCACCTCGAGACGCTGGCGCGCCGCGCGCACGAAGCGCTCAGTCAGCCGCATGCGCCCGAGGGGCAGGACACACTCCGCGCGCTCAGCCGGGCCGTGATCGAACCGATCAGCGCCCGGATTGCCGGGAAGCGGCTCGCGGTCGTCACCGAGGGCGCGCTCCAGTATGTGCCGTTTGCGGCGTTGCTCGACGATGCCGGAACCCCGTTGATTCGATCGCATGAAATCGTGTCGCTGCCGTCGGCGTCAACGCTGCATGCGCTTCGCCGTGACATCGTCGGCCGTACCCCTCCGACGAAATCGGTCTTCGTCGTCGGCGATCCGGTCTTCGAGCGTCGCGATTCGCGTGTCAAGGGCGGCGAACAGCAGGTCGCTGCCGCACCCGCAGGCACCATGGAGCGATCCGCCAAGGAGTCTGGCGCGGACCTGGAGCGCCTGTGGTTCACTCGCCGCGAAGCCAATGCGATCGCGGCCCTCGCCGGCGGTAACGGCGCACAGAAGCTGCTCGACTTCGACGCGACTCTGGATCGGGTGACGGCCGCGGGACTGGCGTCATATCGGGTAGTGCACTTCGCCACGCACGGTCTCCTGAACAACAAGCACCCGGGGCTCTCGGGACTGGTGTTTTCGCTCGTCGACTCGCGCGGGCGTCCGCGCGACGGCTTTCTTCCAGCCTATGAGGTGTACAACCTCCGCCTCAATGCCGATCTCGTCGTCCTTTCGGCCTGCCAAACCGCACTCGGTGAGGACATCCGCGGCGAAGGGCTCGTCGGGCTGACACGGGCGTTCATGTACGCGGGGACGCCGCGGGTGGTGGCGAGTTTGTGGCGCGTTCCCGACGGCGCCACCGCCGCGCTCATGGAGCGTTTCTATCGCGGCATGCTTTCCCAACACCTGTCGCCGGCCAGCGCGCTGCGACTTGCCCAGGAGTCGGTCCGAGCGGAGCGGCGTTGGGCGGCCCCCTATTACTGGGCCGGATTCACGCTCGTGGGCGAGTGGAAGTAGGCCAGCGCGACGCGTGGGCCGAGACGGCGGAGCTGGTCCGTCGCATCGAGCAGGGCGACGGCGGCGCCGAAGTCGACTTCATTCAGCGTTACCGGCGAGGCGTCACGGTCATTGTCGCCCGCAACTGCCGCGACCAGTCGCCGGTTGAGGACCTCTGCCAGGACGTGTTGACCACAGCACTCGAGAAGATTCGCAGCGGAGCAGTCCGGGAACCGGACCGCCTCTCCGGATTCGTCGCGGGCCTGGCCCGCACGGTCGTCCTCGAGCACTATCGCAAGGAGGGCGCGCGCAGCGCGATCGACGCACGAATGGGGGCGCCACCGCAGGCGGCGCCACCCGTCGCGCTCGATCGGCTGCTGCGGCAGGAGCAGGCGTTCATTGCCCGCAGGGTGCTGAGCGAGCTCGACTCGGATCGCGACCGCCAGATCCTGTTCCGTTTCTACATCGCCGAAGACGACAAAGAACGCATCTGCCGCGATCTCGGGCTCACGCCGCTGCACTTCAACCGGGTGCTGTTCAGGGCCCGCGAACGGTATCGAGACCTGTATCGCCAATGGACGGCGGCGCACGGCGGCGGACGCCGCGATGATTCCGGTTCTCGACGCACTTTGATCTGAGCGGAGCCACATGGACCACGACTACATCGAGGCGCACGACGTCAGCAGCCGATACGTGACGGGGCGCCTTCCCGACGGTGAGGAGCGCGATTTCGAGGCCCACCTGGTCGATTGCCAACGATGCATCGACGCCGTCGAGGCCGAGATGTCACTGCGCGAGGGCCTGCGGACCGTCGGGTCGGAGTGCGCGCCGCAACCGTTCGCGCGCGTCGTGCCTCCCACGTCCAGGGCGACCACCGCTTACCGGCTCCTGCGGGCGGCAGCGGCGGTCCTGCTGGCCGTTTCGGTTGGGCTCGGTGCATGGTTGTCAAGATCGAGGGTCGAACTGGGCGCTGCGCGCGGCGCGCGAGCCGAGCTCGAGCGGCGCGCCGAACAGGCCGAACAGTCGGCGAGAACTCTCGAAAAGAGGCTCGCCGAAGTGCCGGCGCCTGCCAACGCCGCACCGACGATCGCTCGGACCGAACCGGTGGTGCCTGCAGCGGTCTTCGCCCTGACGACCGTCCGTGGCTCGTCGGTCGGCGCGAACCCGGTCAACCGAATTCGGATCGACGGCAACCCCAAGGTCGTGGTCTTTTCGCTGGAGATTCCGACGGTGCCCGGCGCGGGCGACTGCGAGGTGTCCCTGAAAGATCGGGCGGGCCGACGTCTGTGGAGCGGCACGCTCACCTCGTCGCCATCCGATACCTTGGGCGTCGCGGTCGACCGGGCGCTGCTTCCTGCCGGCGACTATGTACTGGAGGTTTCCCGGCGTTCGGCCGGCCGTTCGCAAGTGCTCGGCCGGTACCCGTTCCGGGTTGATGCAGGCTAAGAGCTTTTCCCACCCGCTGAGATAGTTTCCCGTCTGGCCCCACTTTCTGGCGAGCGCCTGTTCGAGCGAGCGGCGCGTTATGAAGGAGGGGTTATGCCGCGTGGCAACGGACTCGGGCGTCTGGCTTCGGCTCTCGTGAAACACCGCTCAATCTGGCAGGCGCTTGCCGTTCCGCTGTCGGTAGGTCTATTCGCAACGAGCTTGACGACCGTAGGCGCAGTCGAGCCCCGCGAAGGTACGTGCGAACCGAACCCATTCCCGAACCACAATCCAGGCCCCGGAACTTTGAAGCAGATTCCAGTTCCCGAACCCACGGACCTCGGGACCTACGTCCGCGACCGCGGCGTCGCCATTGCCTTGGGAAAGGCATTGTTCTGGGACATGCAGGTAGGCAGCGACGGCGTGCAGTCCTGCGCCACGTGCCACTTCCGCGCCGGCGCCGATCCTCGTTCCATCAACCAGTTGAACCCGGGCGGCGCCGACAATCCCGACCCGGCCATCGAGCTGGGTGGCCCGAACTATCAGCTGAAAGCGTCGGACTTCCCGCTGCACAGGGTTGCCGATCCTACCGACCGCCAATCGCCGATGCTGCGTGATGTCGACGACGTGGTCTCTTCCCAGGGGGTGCATCTGAGGCATTTCGTTGGTGTGGAGCCTGGAGCGATCAAGGACTTCACCGTTGTGGTCCCCGACCCGGTGTTCAACATCCAGGGTATCAACACACGCCGGTCAGAGCCGCGCAACACTCCGACCATGATCAACGCCGCGTTCAATCTCCACAATTTCTGGGATCGGCGCGCCCGCAACATCTTCAATGGATTCAGCGTGCACGGCGCAGGCGATTCCTCTGCCCGAGTGCTGCGTTCAACGGGCCTCAATCATATCGACCCAACCGTAGTCCGCATCGAGAACGCTGGCCTCGCGTCACAGGCCGTCGGTCCGCCGTTGAGCGATCGTGAGATGGGCTCCCAGGGCCGCACGTTCAAAGACGTCGGCAAGCGACTGGCGTCCGCCCAGCCGCTGCGGCAACAGAAGGTTGCGGAAACCGACAGTGTTCTCGGACCGTATGTCGATGACGATCACCACCGCGGACTGAACACGACCTACAGGGATCTGGTCGAGACGGCGTTTCAACCGGCGTGGTGGCGGTCGAACCTGATCGTCGTTGTGGCGCCGAATGGCTCGCTCTCCTTTGTTCGTCAACCGAATCGCCCGCTGCGTGACAACGAATACACCATGCTCGAATACAACTTCGCGTTGTATTTCGGTTTGTCCGTGCAGCTCTACGAAATGACGCTGATCTCCGACGACGCACCGGTGGATCGCTTTTTCGACGGCAATCCCAGCGCGCTGACCGCCCCGGAGCTCCGCGGCATGGAGGTATTCAAGGGTGAATCGGCCTGCGCCGGATGCCACTCTGGCGCCGAGCTCACCGACAACTCCAGACGCATTCTGTATGGCCCGGTGGTTGACGGCGAGCAACAACCGGCCGAGCTGGTCGAGCGCATGCTCAACGGCCGATGCGAAGTCGTGGCGTACGATCAGGGCACTTACAACATCGGCGTCCGCCCCACCGAGGAGGACCTCGGCCAGGGCAACAACGATCCCTTTGGGAATCCGCTGTCGTTCATCAAGCTGCTCACACTGCGCGCGAGCCAGGTTCCTTCACAGGAGTTGCTCACCTATCCGATTCCCAATATCGCCGATCCGCCCATCGCCCTCGGCGAACGTACGGTTACGGAGGGCACGTTCAAGGTGCCCAACCTGCGCAACCTCGAGTTAACCGCGCCGTACTTCCACAACGGCGGGCAAAGAACCATCCGCCAGGTCGTGGAGTTCTACAATCGCGGGGGCGACTTCCGCGAGCACAACGTCCTGAACATCGACTTCGAAATCGGCAAACTGAACCTGACCGAACAGCAGGTCGACGACCTGGTGGCGTTTCTGGGCCGCCCGTTGACGGATATGCGCGTCGTGCGCCAAAGCGCCCCGTTCGACCACCCGCAGTTGTTTGTCCCGAACGGCCATGAAATGCATGGGAACCGTCCACTAGTCACCGACGAAGGCGTTGCCAGCGACATTTTCCTGGAGATCCCGGCGGTAGGGCGCAAGGGAGGCCCTTTGCCCGCCGGCTTCCTGCAATAGCAAGTCTCGGCAAGACCTCCCTCGTGGGTTCAGAAATGTTCTTGCTTCGATAGCCGACACTCAGGTCGAGCTTTAAACCTGCTGTCTGCGCCGGCTGCGTTTCATGAGCGCGGCCGCGCCGCTGCCGACAAGCAACGGTGTTCCCGGCTCAGGTGCCTGGGAGAGCGTCAGCGCGGATATCATGGGCCGGTGATCGTGCGGACAGGCGGAACCTACACCATCGTCGCGAAACTGGGTGCGGTCGGGATGAGCGAGGTCTATCGGGTGCGCGACAGCCGGCGAGTGGCGCGTCGATCGCCGCGCTGCCGTTCGCGGACCTCGGCGCGACGAAGGACCAGGACTGGTTCTGCGACGGCATCGCCGAGGAGATTCTCAACGCTCTGGCGCCCCTCGCCGGCCTTCGCGTGGCGGCGCGGGCATCGGCGTTCTCGTTCCGCGGGAAGACCGACGACCTGCGTGCCATCGGCGAAAAGCTGTCCGTGACGACGGTGCTCGAGGGCGGCGGCGGCGGCCGGACACCTGGTCGAAGCGCGCGCGCTGGTGGCGGAGGCGATCGCAGCGCGCGAACCCTATCTCACGTTCTGGAAGCTCCCGGCGTGGAAGCCGTTCTGGCAGGACCCGTTAGGCGCTGCGCTGCTTCGCAGCACAGGCCTGATGCGGACGTGAAAATCCGGACGACGCAGCGTAGACTCTCTGACATGGCCGATGACGACGTGCTCGAGCTGCTGCGAGAAAACCGGCACTGGCCCCGTCGTGGGCGCCTGGACGCCCTGGCGGTGAAAGGCTCCGCGATCGGTCAGCTGCGCGCGGCCCGCGACTGGGCGGAGGAGTTGACGAACGAACAACTGGTCCACAACCCGGACTCGAGCGCGACGAGCCTGCCGGCGGAGGTTCGGATCGGGGAGTACAGCCACTTGCCGGACCGGCTGGCGACGTTCTATACCCACCTCGAAACCGAGCTGCGGAAGGTGGTCGGACCGCTTAGCCTGACAGTCGACGGCCGCGACTGAGAGACGGACAACCGATGGCGCTCCCCGATGTCTCGCGACAGTTTCTCAGCGACTCGCGCGCCTTCCTGACCAAGGACTATCTGCCGAAGATCGAGCGCTGCGTCGCTCAACTCACGCCGGAGCAGATCTGGTTTCGCGCCAACGACGCGTCGAACAGCATCGGCCATCTGCTGCTTCACCTCGCGGGAAGCAGCCGCTACTGGGCGATCGAGGTGATTGGCGGGCAGCCGATTGGACGCATGCGGCAGCAGGAGTTCGACCGGCGAGAACCCTTATCCCCAGATCGCCTGCTGGCGGATCTCCGGGCGGCCGTTGCGGACGTCGATCGACGGCTGGCGGAGCTTTCCGCGGAGACGCTCCTCGAAGAGCGGATCTCTCACGACGAAGAACCGACAGTCCTCTGGTGCGTCTACCACATCGTCGAGCACTTCTCGATGCACACGGGACAAATCCTCAGCATGGCCAAAGCCCTCGTCGGAGAGCTGAGGCCCTCGGCCGCCCGATAGCGATCGCCTGATTGGCCCTGCCGGTCATCGTCGAGGATCAGCGTTGGCAGCCGACCAGCCGCCCAGCTGAACCTGCGCCTTGGTCATCGCCCACAAAATACCGTGGCGCCTGCTCATGCCAGGGAGCTGTCACGCCGAGGTAGGTCTAGCGCGCTGCGTCTGGCGAAGCGACTGGCCTTCGCGCGACGTCTGGCACGAAGCGCGCAGAGCACCACGCAGTTCGACCGTGGTCGTCCTTCTGCTTCTTGTCGCTGGCAACGAGATCGCGCGCCGCTCGACGTGGCTGCGGAGGCTCAACGTTCCGGGCTCCTTCGTCGGCGGCCTCGCCGGCAGCCTGTTGCTCCTCGCCCTCAATTCCATGGGGCTGCGGGCGTTCGGAGTCTCCGAAGAGCTGCGCGACGTCCTGCTCATCGTCTTTTTCGTCTGCGCCGGGCTCGGCACGCCGGTGGCGAGCTGGCTCAGTGCGGGCCGCCCGCTCGTCGTGCTCTCGATCCTGGTCTCTCTCCTGATGGTGTTTCAGAATGTCATCGGCATCGGCGTGGCGACGATGCTTGGCGCCGCGCCGTCGTATGGCGTGCTCGCCGGCAGCGTCGCTCTGTCCGGCGGGCTGGGCAGCGCCGTGGCATGGGGAGCGGAGTTCGCCGCAAAGGGTGTCCGCGCCGCAACGGAGGTCGCGGTCATCGCCGCGACCCTTGGCATGATCGTCGGCACCTTCGTCGGCGGGCCGTACATCGCATGGGTGATGCGGCGCAAGAAGCTGGCCGCACCGCGGACGAGCATGGAGAACAGACTAGAGCTGGCCTCCACTGCCGTTCCGTTCGTCGAGAAGCAGATCATCCTGGTGCTGCTTCTCTTCGCACTGTCGATCGGGTTCGGCGATCTCCTGCGAGAGGCACTCCGGAGCATCGGACTGGTCACGCCACGATTCCTCACGGCGATGTTCGTCGGGCTTGCCATCTCGACGCTCGCGGACCTGCGGCATTTCGACATTCCACGCCCGGTCGTCGAACGCTTCGGCGACATCTGTCTGAGCCTCTTCATCGTCATGGCGCTCAGCGGCCTCGATCTGCGGACGCTTGGCCAGGTGGCCGGCCCGATGATCGTGATGGTGATCGTCCAGACGGTGGCGATGGTGCTGTTTGCGCACTTCGTCGTCTTTCGTCTGATGGGGCGCGATTTCGAAGCGGCGACGACGGCTGGTGGCGTGATCGGCGTCGGCCTGAGCTCTTTTGCCGTCGCCATGGCGACCGTCAAACAGGTCGAGCGTAACTACGGCCCGGCGCCGCAGTCAGTGTTGCTGACGACACTCGTCGGAGGCGCGGTCGCCAGCCTGACGAATGCACTAATCATCATGGCGTTCTACCAGTGGCTCGTAGGCTAGCAATAAGCGCGGCGTCAGATTCCCAGTGGCCCTTCGCTTTGGCAAAGGGGATGGATACCCTAGCTCGGTTGGCGCGGAGTCGGGGATGAGGACCACACGTGCATGCAGAGCCGGCAGATGAACCAGCGCAGAGGACTTTCGAGGATGTGATCTTCTTTGACGCCTTCGATCGCTTTGCAGCGCGGGCAGGGCGAGAGAGGTGATGGAGGTACCGGCACCGCCGGATCCTAGCCCTATCGCTGAGCTGCGGAAATACAGTCGATTCTGTATATCCACAGGAACTTGGTGTCCCAACGCGTCAAGACGTTCTATATCTTGCAGCGTGTCAATTTCTTGACATACAGAAACCACCTGATGGTTTCGACCGCTATTCGTGTGCTATTGCTTTGCCCATCAGTAACGGGAGTGCTCCGAATGAAACACGTCCTCGTCCCGTGTCCGAAGTGCGCACAGCCTGGCACCTACCTGAAGGGCCTGAGTCACTCGTCCTCCGTGGACTACTACCGATGTGACGACTGCGAGCACGTCTGGACTGTGCCGAAGGATGAGCGCGCGTCGGCGACTGATGCCCCGGTGGTCTAGTCGCTTCATTGCTTGGCTGCCGCCAAAAACGAGGGCGTTCGTCAGCAGCAACGTGGGTCAGGTCGCCTGCGCGAAGGATTTCAGTTGACCGCACTTCGGGCAACGAAATGTCACAATCGGTAGCCGCTGCTTGTCGCCTAACCTCAGCCCAGTCCAACCAGTCCACCAACTCGGCTCTGCTGTTCCCTCTACCCATGAAGACTGTTCGCTGGCGTCAGTTCCATAGGTGAAATCGACTACGAAACCGGAGTCCATCGGCACCTTGCAGTCAGGACACACAGGCGATGGCTGCACCATGGTTCTCCTTCGCGATGCACCTGCAGGTATGGCCACGTAGCCTTGGCAAACTCGACGCCGCTAAAGGATCTGCATCCGGGGGAGGCATCTCTCCCGCTAGGTTCTAACGCGCTTTCGAAACCGCAATTGGAGAATTAACACGGCCTGGAAACAGAAAGAAACGGAGAAAATATCATGAAAAAACATTGGCTCTCGCTGGCGATCGCCACCTTTGGTTTAACACTCACTTTTAACCCAGTGGCTGCTTCTGTTGATCCGGAAGTCTTCGAAGCGTCCGGTGCTACGCCAGCGGATATCCAGACCGCGGTAGACGCCTTCAGGAATTTCTTGGGAACCAACAATGGAGTGGGCGGCACATTTCCCACTGGCCGCCGTGAGATCAACTGGGACGGGGTTCCAGCCGCTTTCTCCGCCCCAAACCTGTTGCCGGCGAATTTCTTCAACAGCAACTCGCCGCGCGGGGCCGTATTCTTCACTCTAGGAACAGGGTTTCAGGTGAGCGCCAACAGTATCAACCCGACAAACACTCCGGTCAGATTTGGGAATATTCACCCTGTCTATCCCGAGCTCTTTAGCACGTTCAGTCCCCAGAAGCTCTTCAGCGCCTTGGATAGCAACATCACGGAAACACTTTTCTTTATACCTGGAACGACACAGTCGGCAACGACCACAGGGTTCGGCGCAGTATTCACCGATGTGAATGGTGACAATACCACGAGGATCGATTACTTCGATGTTAAAGGTAACCTGCTCTTTAGCCAGAACGTATTGCCCGGACCTACCAATCGTGGAAGCCTTTCGTTCTTGGGAGTCGCATTTGACACAGCGAGCGTGTTTCTCGTCCGAATTACGTCTGGGAATCGCATCTTAAACACACCCAACCGGGACGTCGTCGTGATGGATGATTTTATCTACGGCGAGCCTCAAGCTTTGCCATAGGTGGCCCTTGTGTTTCGCTGGAAATCTCAAACATGATCGCTGGGTGGCGGAACGATTCCCAGTCGGCCACTCGCCAATCAGTCTCAGCACGTCTTGAGGGTACGAGGCCTCAATGCGCGTTCACCTGGGAGGCCAACCCAACCAAGGGCCGATGCGGGACAAGTCCGAAAGCACACGCGGAACTTGCATCGACGGAAGGCAGAGCAAGACTTGGTGACGGGCGGCAAGGGACGATTGCTGTCACCGTGTGGCCGGCGCACCGCTTTGTCCTACGGGAAACTTCGCGGTTCGCCATGCGTTCCAATCCCGTGGCTTCGGAAAGCCCGCTGCCCGCCACGCGTCGAAGTCGTGCTCGCTCATGTCGACGGCGTCATGCTCGAGTGCCCAGGAGCGGAAGTCCGCCGGCGCCTTCGGCGTGCCCTTCAGATCGTGGATGTTCGCGCCAGACACACAGGCGTCCGTTAAGTCGGCGGCTTCGACTGACGCCCCGCGCAGGTCGGCCCGGTTCAACTTCGCATCGCGCAGGAACGCGCCGCTCAAGTCGGCGAGGTAAAGGCGGGCCCCGGTTAGATCGGCCGCCCAGAAGTGTGTGTTCCGCAAGTACTCCCAGTTCCGACGAATCGCTTGGCGCGTCGCCTCCACACGATAGTCGTCGTTATCCTCACTCGAGCACGGGTGCGTATCGCTGCCCATCAGGAATTTCTGCTGTCGGATCACGGTGCCGACGTTCCAGGTTCCAGTCGTGCCATAGAGAAGCGCCGCACGTCGCGATTTGGTCGCTTCGTCCATCGCATCGGTAATCGCCAGTCCGATCGCGTCCGCAGCAGCCAGGCCGATGGTCTTGTCACCGGGCGAGGTCAACAGAGCCGACAGCGTTTCCGCAAGCAACTGCTCGTGCTTGTCGTCGTGCCAAAAGCTGCTCAGTGTCCAGATGCTCGTAAGGCGCCGCGTTGTGCCGAGCGTGTCATTTGTCGCGGTATCGAGATTCGCGGCGAAGAGCTTTTGATCGTCTTGTTCGTATTGGAGCCGAGCCTGGCGGTTGCTGGTGACGAGTGAGACGATGAGTGCCGCAAGGCTGACGCCGACGGTCACCGCGCTCGTGATCATCGGCCACATCAGACGCGAAAACTGTCCGAGGAAGGTGACCTGTGACCGCGCGAGCGCCACCTCGGCACGCAGTTTCTCAAGCTCAAGGGCCTGTCGCTGTATGAGATGGTCTGCGTCGGAATCGCGGTTCTCTTCGGCCAATAGCCAACTCCGCAAAAGAGACGCCAGTGTAGCTTGATTGTAGCTGCCGGGCGGCCGACGATGCTGACAAGCGAACGTCTGAAAACTGCCAATCGCCAAAGGTCGCCCTGGGCAAAGTCACAACGGAACCAGACGAATCGTTGACGTTGAGGTGGTCCCGCAGCTAGATGTCAACGTGACACATGTCCATTGAAAGGAGAAATGCGTGAAGGCAGTCCCAGCGACAATCGACGATGGTTTGACGCTCAGGTCGGAAGAGAAGACGCGCGCCGAAGGCTCCGGGCACCAGTTGGTCTGGCACGGTATGTTCCTGTTCCTGCTCGGTCTCCTCACCGGCTTTGTCGAGCAGAATGTCGCCAATCCGCGGATGGGACTGGCGGCACACCTGGAAGGTGTGATGAACGGCACGTTTTTGGTGGCGTTGGGCGCCATCTGGACGACGGTGAGGCTGTCGCGTCGATGGAAGCGAGCGGCCTACTGGAGCGCACTGTACGGGACCTACGCGAATTGGATCGTGACGTTGCTGGCGGCGATCTTCGGCACGGCGGCGATGTCGCCAATTACCGCTGCAGGCCGCAACGGGCAGCCGTGGCAGGAGGGCTTGGTGACCGTTGGCTTCGTAACGGTGGGGATCACGATCGTTGCGGCTTCGATTCTCGTGCTTTCAGGATTGCGGCGAACCCCCACGTCATGATCGTCGCGACGATCATCGAGGGGGCATCGGCGCGCGACTTTTGGGGGGGGGAGCCAACCCGGGACAGGCGGCTGTTGGCCGTGCGGAAAGTGTTCATCGGAAACGGGAGGTCAGTGGCGAGTCAATGGCGGCGGTGGTCCTGCACGACGAGTAGTAGCTCGCGAACTCGGGCCGGCAGACCTCTGGCGAACAGCCTCTCTGATTTCGTCAGCTGACGCGGGCGTTCGCTTGGACATCCTCTTTGGAGTCTGCCAGGCGTAACGCTCGGAATCGCTGCTCCAACCACTTGAGGCCATCGCCGCGACGCGCAAGCAACTCGTCGAGTACCGCGTCCGTGAGCGCCTTGAATCGGTCAGGATGGCGGTTGGCGCAAGCACTCAGCGCGTACCAAAGATCCGCCAAATCCTCATCCTGCAAGCCCTGGAATCGCACATCGGCCACGTGAACCACGCGTGCCACAACCGTGCCAATCCGTTGTGCTGTGTATGCGATTCGGCATCGGGGCGAAGAAACGGCCGTAGGGGAAAACCCGTATGCTAAAACGTAATAGGGCAAGGACTTAAAACTTGACCACTAAAGGAATCCGCTGTCCTCGGCGGCGATACACCAACCGATGAGAGCTCGAGAGGCACTGGAGCAGCCGACCGCCGCGCAGCACAGTGAAAATCTTCCAGGCTTCGAAACGATCTGCGTAACGGACGACCACTCTTAGAGTGAAGGTTCACATGCACCGAGACGCACAACAACAGCGCGGTCGATCGGGTGTCGTGCGTTCCGTCTCTGGCGGCGCTCGTGGGGCGCAGCGGCGGGGTTAGGCGCTCACCCAAGACATCCACTGGAGGTGAGCGTGAAGCTCTACGCGGCCGCCGCGGATTCTGACGGTGAGCAATTGCCCCCCATTTCCTCTAAGCAATTCTCCTTTGAAGTCGATGCGTGGATCGAGCGCGATAAAGCGATCATCTGCAAGGCGTGCGTCGAGACGATATTCAATGAGTTGTCGACAGAAAAAAAGGGTGGTGCCAAAGGCTAACAAGCAATTGGAGCGAACCGTGACACGGCATCGCGCGCGCGGCCGGCGAATGGCTGCAGCTTCCGGCGCCGGAGTTGCGGATTGTGCCAGAGGACCTACGCGTCGATCAGGCTGTGCTCGGCGCGCTCGGCGGCGAGGTCCTTCGAGAAGAGGTTGTTCAACGAGTAATCGATAGCGTGCTCGTCGAACTCAACCCGCAAGCCAGGAATCGCCGGCCTACCAACTGTTGCGGCGTCCCCAATCCGCCGTACCGCAACAAGCTCGTGACGCAATTCGTCGACAAGCTCGCCGAACAGGGCAAGCTCCTGCGGGAATTGCCGACGCCACTCTGTCTCGCCTGCGGGGACTCCGGTTGGGTGGAGGACGCGAACACGCCGCCCAAACAAATGATCATGGCACGGCCCAATCCGAATAACCGCACGGCGACTGAATTCGTCCCCGTCGAGAGCTACGTATCGATGGTGCGGTGTGATTGTCAGCGACTCCGGCGTTGGAAGTACTCACGCGGCAACCGTGGCCGACACTGCCGGAAGGGCCGCGACTAGATCGTGGCGAACAGGCAATCGGTCAGGCCGAGGCGGTCTCGCAGATGAAGACGATCGAACGCCGGGCGGGACTCACGATTACACCGCGAACGGTGAGAAAACAGGAGCAGCTATGAAAGTGATCCGCTGCCGCGCGCGTCGGAGCCGTTGCGCGAGCCGCGCAACGGCCCCGAATGCTGACTCAGTTGTCGCAGAACGGAATGTACGCGGCGACCCCATCGGGAAGCAGCGAGCATGCACGTTCGAGCAGCGACTGCGGCGGGTCCGTGGGCGGAACCCATCCCGGTTTGCCGGCCGCTTGGGCGATGCCGGTTGCTCCGAACAATGCGACGGCGAGGGCGCAGGCAAGTCGTAAATGCTTCATCGGGGGAGCCTCCAAAAAAGATTGACGGTAGCCGTCCGTTTCGCAAAGGGGATGCCGAGTGGATGGCTTTCGTAAGCGCCCAAAGGCAAACAACTTACTCTTCTGTCGCAGTTCGGGTGTCTACCCAAGAGACGACAAAAGATCGTCGATCCGACGCGAACACGAGGCGCTCTTTACGGGCCGTCCACGGAGTTGTGGCGCGCGATACGCGTCTCGACCGCGGGAGCGATCTGGCCGACTTCTGCTCGATGTTGGTGAGCGAATAGGGAGATCGATTGAAACAGGAAGACAGATCCGAGTCTCGCCGCGTTGCGTCAGCGCGTCACCGACCTCGAGCAATCGGTGCGGCGTGAGCGCGAACTGTCCGCACAGGAACGACTCCGGGCCGATGCGATGGCGCTCCAAGGACGCGCCGCGTTTCGGGTGGTGTGGCCGTCGCCGCGGCCGAAATCAGACGCCGTTTAACAACGTGAAACGTAGTTCAGTGAACGCGCGAAGGCGGATTGCGCGGGTCAGTAACGGCCGATCGCGCGGTGGTGCGAGGCATCGTGAATACCTCGTCACAGTTCGCGCAACGGAAGAAGCCGACATCGTCCACCTGCCCAACGCTGGTGACGCCCAGGGGGCATTTACAGAGTGGACACAAGGATGATGGGCCCCGAAAAAAGTGCAGGCGTCGCTTGTTGGAGAATTGAGTCATTTACGGCCTGCTGGGTCGAGCCGGCCGCCGGACTGAGATCGTGCCGCTTCGAGTTCTTGTTTCAGCATCAGGAACGTTTCTCGCGTGTTGCCTCGATGTCGAGGCATCCACGTTCAAGGCAGGTACGTTCAACGGCGTCGAGCAGGCCTTTATGCGCGTCAGACGCGCGGCGACGATTTTGGCCTTCACCAGCATCTACGGCGGCCGATAGTAGAACCGAACTCTCTACGTCTTTGCAACCAGAAATGTGGCAGTTCAATTGATCTCAGAGTTCGCCCTGGCGGAACGGCTCAGGCTAGTGCTTCAACACCGGGTCGACTTGCCAATCAGGATTCACAACGAACCAAAACCGAAGTGGATCGCGCGTGTGTGCGTCGAAATGGCCTCGCGGTGGGACTGGCCGTTGATGGGTTGGACCTCCGCGAGCCCGCACACCTGGTCCACTGGCCGGGAGTTCCAGTCGCTTCGCACCGCCGCATGCCTTGAAGGCGGAGTCGCGGCGGGGATGATCCAAAATGTCGCCGCGTGGTAGCGGGACTCCTGCTGTTTTGGGTCGCTCTTCAGACGTCGGCTCGCGATCCGCACGCTGGTGCGTTCACGCGCGGTCTCGGCCGGGACTGTGCATTCTGCCATCGCGACGCGCCACGCGCTGCTGACGTGAAAGAAGGGGCACAGGTCATGCTCCGCATGGTGGATGGCTTGAATAAGGGACCGTTAAAGACAACAGGCGGTATTACTTGTTTCAGTTGCCATCGTGGCGGACCGCGCGGTTCCCTCCATCCATTTGGTGCCGATCGTGGAGCAGTGCAAGCGGCGATTGCGAAATGGCCCGTAGGCGTCCCAGGTAATGAGCAGCTGCGGCGCGAAATGGCCCTTTACACCGTCGCCCTCGGCGTCGACTGTGGCTATTGTCACGCGGCATCAGGATGGAAAGGCACCGAAAAGCCTGCAATGCGAACCGCTCTCGCGATGGCCACGCTCATGAAGGAATTTCCCAAGTACTTCAACTTCGCGAGAGCCGCTGCGTTTACCTGTTATACGTGTCATCAGGGCGCCGTGAAAGTGGCACGGTGATGGGCCCAGGAAACAGTGCTCAGGTGGCCCCGACGCGTCGATGGCGTCGAGTGTTCGAGCATCCTTACGCATGCTCGATCGTTACGGCTATGTGCGGGACAGTGAAGTCCTGCGGGCCGTCACTGAGAATGCCGACAAAATGTTCTGTATCTTGAGGGACCGCTGGCGGCGGCCTCAGGTGCGAGAATGGATGGCGCTCGGGGCGGCCATGCGACGAGTGACGTGAGCGTCCGCTCCTCGAGGGCCCGAATCACGTCATGCTGTTGACGGCTGTCGCGCGATGCGCAGCGCTCGCGCTCCGCTCACCGCATCCTCCAGTAATTCGAAACACACCGCGTCGCCGATCCGGATGTCGTTGAATGCGGTGCCCGCTTGCAGGTCCGCGCGATGAAAGTAGACCTCACGCGCATTGGGCAGGCGAATGAACCCATGGCCCTTGCCAGTCAACAGCGTGACAATCCGACCCGTGCGGGGCGTGCCCCGGGGATTGTTCGGCGGCGAGTAGGTGCTCGATCGCGTTGTCGCACTGTTGGGCATGGCGCCGGGGTCCTCTCAGCTTTCTAGGAGGGCTGCTGTCAAGACAGGACCGCAGGCTCGGGAAAGCAGACTCAATCATACTTCTGCCGGGCGGGACCGTCACGAGCCGATGTGCGTGCCATTCGCAAATGGTAAGTCGCGTCTCGCTTGTCGCGTCTCGTTGTCATTCTCCCCGATGATGTTCCTCCGCCTGTGGCTCGTGCGTCCTCCGCGGTCCTCGCGAGATGGGTGAGTCTGTGCCATTGTGAACAGACACGCGGCATCGTCCCTCGATACGATGCTTGCGCCCGAGAGGTCGGATGGGTGCAGACATCGCGATCACCTCGAGCCATTTCGTGGTCGTCCACCAGTCGATGGCGGCCGTTTCCCCAAGGGATCTCAGATAGGAGAGTTCGTATGAACCGTGTTACAGGAGTGTTGCTCGCGTGCGTGGTCGCCGCCCTTCCGTCGGTTGTTTCCGCGAAAACGAATCCGCGCGTCGGCACGTGGACAATGAACGCTGAGAAGTCGTCGTTTACGCCTGGCCCGGGGCCTAAAGCGCTGACGCTCGTCTATACCGCGACCGGCGACAATTTGGTGGCCTTTCTGCAGGGCACCGACCCTGCCGACAAGCCCATCAACCCCGAGAAGACCAGGCAAACCATTACGATGGACGGGAAAGACCACGCCACAACCGGGAACGAGAACTGGGACATGACATCCTGGAAGCGGGTGAATGCCACCACGTTCGAGATCACCCGCAAGAAGGCGGGAAAGGTCGTTCAGACAGGCACGAACACGCTGTCGGCCGACGGCAAAACTATGACGGTGACGTCGAAGGGCGTGTCCGTGAGCGGCCAGCCGGACTCCACCAACGTGTTGGTGTACGACAAACAGTAAGACACCGAGAGGCCACGCGCCGCCTTTCTCGACTGCGACCGAACCGGGTAATTGGCCTGTTCGGCATCTCACGGGCCTGTCGGCCGACTGTTCAACATTGAACAGCCGCGCCGCCACGCTCGAGCCTACGCTCGCCCTCTCCCTAGAAAGGGAAGGCCGACATGGCACCCGAGCGTGACAGTACCGCCGAGCGTCTCGCCCGCATCGACAAACTCACGGCTGACATGAAACCCGTCCCGGCCCAGCAACAGATCGCCCGTCTCCAAGCATCCCTAATGGTCGTCTCGCTGCCCCAAGGCCCATCGCTCGACACCGATCTCGACGCCATCTTCTCAAAAGGAGACAAACCATGAGTGTTCGGACTCGGCGTCCGCCGGAGACGGTCGTAGCAACCGTGCTGGCCCTTGCGATCCTCACCCTTGCGCCAACGGCCATCGCGAGCGATCGGCAGGACGATGGCCACCCGGAACAGTGGGTCGGAACCTGGGGCAACGCATTGCACCAGCCGGACCTCGGCGTCCCCGGATTGAACAACTCTGGCTTCGACCATCAAACTCTCCGCCAAATCGTGCACGTCAGCCGCGGAGGCGCTCGAGTGCGCGTGCGGCTATCGACGTTTGGAGCGAGTGGCTTGGTGATTGGAGCGGCGAATATCGCGCTGAGCGCTACGGGACCATCGACAGTACCAGGGTCTGACAGGACGTTGACCTTCGGCGGTGATCCATCCATCACCATCCCACCCGGCGCTCTCGTAGTGAGCGACCCCGTGGAGCTCGAGGTCCCGGACGGAGGCGACTTAGCCGTCAGCATTTTCGTGCCCGAAAGTACAGGACCGGCGACGTGGCATTTCGAGGGGCGGCAGACCTCCTTCATCTCTCCACCGGGAGATTTCACAGCGAGCGCCGTGATGCCGGTCAGCTCGACGACACTGGCGCGGTTCTGGCTGGCGGGAGTGGACGTCACGGCGTCCGAGCAAACTGGCCTGATCGTCGCCATGGGCGAGTCGATCGTTGATGGTTCGCGGTCAACCGTGGACGCCAACGCCCGATGGACCGACCAACTCGCCCGGCGGCTGCTGGCGCAACCCGGTCATCAGGCCATGGGCGTGCTGAACGAAGGATTGGCCGGCAACAGGCTCCTTCACGATTCCCTCGGTCCCAACGCGTTAGCGCGATTTGACCGCGACGTGCTGGCCCAGCCCGGGGTGACCCACGTCATTGTTCAAGCGGGGGCGAACGACATCTTCACCCTGAATCCCGTTGAGGAAGTGACGGTTGAGCAGGTCATCCAGGGCCACAGGCAACTCATCGCGCGTGCCCATTCGAGCGGACTGAGAATCTTCGGCTGCACTCTGACCCCCGTGGAAGGGTTCCTCCTACCCGGTACGCCATTCCCGGTCTTTACACCCGAGAAGGAGGGCAAGCGTCAGACCGTCAATGCGTGGATCCGTACCAGCGGAGCATATGATGGTGTGTTCGACTTTGATCGTGTGCTACGTGATCCCACTTCCCCGACCAAGATCCGTGCTGTCTACGATAGCGGAGACCATGGGCACCCAAACGACCTGGGATACAACGCACTGGCGAATGCCATCGACTTGAAGCTGTTTAGAAACGACCAGGGGCAACACTAAGGTTAGCGCTGTCAAATGAGCGCCGTTTGCGGACGGCGTCTGCGAGCAAAGGTTTCCACTCTGGCCGAGCCCTATCGTCGAGCGCGGCTGCCCGCATTCGTTGAGCGACAACGGGATGCGTCGTCATCATCGATGGCAACCGCGCGGACGCTACCTAAGCCTGCAAAGGCCCCCTACACCGACGGCGATAACGGCGAATTGGAACCTGCTTCCCAAAACCCTGACGACGCGATAACCCGACCGGCAGGTGCGAACGACTTCGCACCTGAAGTGCGCGTCGCTGAGGATGCGACTCGCAAACTAAAGAACGTACTCGCAGGCAATTTCCCAGAATCGTCTGTCTGATTTAGTCCGACAGAGTTCTGATTTCAACTACATCTAGTGGAAATGTGGGCAAGGCACTACGCGCCCGCCGCGCAGGGGGAGTCGAACTGCTCGCGCCGGATTCAGACAGTGACTAGATAAGGTAATTATCCGTTCGCAAACCCACCCTAACACTGCTGGTAGGTTGCCCGGCGCCCACTGTCGCCGTTCGCAATGCCGATCCCCGCCGAACATAGCTGATCTTCACACACGCGGATTCAACCTGGCTGGAGTTGCAGCCTGCGCACAGCATGTTGTGAGCGACCAATGCCCGCTACCACATTCAGAGGGCGACGGCCGGGCTTCCTTCGGTTTACGGCGTTTCGATGCGCTTCCCACTTCCTGTGACTGGCTCGACTCTTGCCCGTTTTTCCACATTATGAAGACGATCCTTTTCCGCTTGATCGCCGCACTTGGCGTCGTCGCGACCTTGGGACAATCAACAACGATGCGAGCCAAGGGCAATACGCTCCCACCCGTTGGCAGCAACCTGATCGCTATTGACGTCCTGCTCGATCCGGATCGGATGATGGTCGTGAGGGCCAACGCGCTGAACGACCGGCTACGTGGCGACTACCCGGCCGGGTATGCGCTCGACGCCACGCACGCGCCGCACGTCAGCATGCTGCAACGATTCGTGCGTGCGACGGACCTCGACGCCGTGACCGCAGCGGTCGCAAAAGTTCTGGCCGCCGAACGGCCAACGGATCTGCAGCTGACCGTAAAGGGGATCGACTATGTGATGTGGGCAGGTGTGGCCGTCACGGTCCTTCTCGTCGAGCGCACGCCCGAGCTGATGCGGCTGGAGGAGAACATCGTCGACGCGGTGACGCCGTTTTCAGTGAGCGGCGGGACCGCAGCGGCGTTCGTTGGAGCTGACGCCAATGCCGAGACCGTTGCCTACGTCGAAACGTTCGTTCCGAAATCCAGCGGACACAACTACATTCCCCACGTCACGGCCGGCGTCGCGCGTGAAGCCTTCGTGAAGCAGCTGAAGGCCGAGTCCTTCCAAGCCTTCAACTTCAAGCCGGACGGGGTTTCGATCTACCAGCTGGGGAATTTTGGTACCGCGTCGAAGAAGGTCTGGCAGAGCGCCGCTTCAGGGACGATGCGCTGAGCTTCGTCTCGCACCGGTCCACGGGGGCGTTGCGGTTTGGCGTGGCGTCCCCAACGGGATTCGAACCCGTGTTTTGGCCTTGAAAGGGCCACGTCCTGGGCCTCTGGACGATGGGGACAGCGTGGAGAGAACTTCCGATTCTACTACGAGTTGACGCGGAACTCGAAAGGCCTGCGCCTTGTCACCACGCCGTGAAGCCGTCCACACTGTGTCGGTGATCGGTGCCGAACGGATGCGCCGCACCGTGTCGATCGAGGAGCGCCCGACCGCAGGGCGCTCCTCGCCGAACGCCGTTTCACGTTACGTCCGGACCGCCGACGACTCCGGAATTCCAGACGGCCGCCGCGAGAACGCGTTCTCCGCTGCGACCTCGTAACAGATGTTCTCGCTCGAGTTGCCGAGCGTCGCGTCCACGTACTGCTGGACCGCCGCCACCGTCGGCGCCTCCCACAGGCAGGTCACCGCGGAGCCGTCCCGGCTCGGGTAGAATTGCAGCCCCTGCACGCCCGCCGGCGCCCCTTCGTTCTTGATGAGCCGTTGGCCGCGCGCAAACGCCGTCTGCGGGTCGGTGATCCGGTGCTGTACCACGATATACATCTCCGCACCTCCTCGGGATGGACCCCATGCCCATCGTTTCGTTACATTGTAACGTAACGTAGTGACGTTACAGTGTCAAGCATGGGCCGCCCCAAAGAACACAACGACGACACCCGCGCCGCCCTCCGCGCCGCGGCCGAGCGGATCGTCGCCGCCGCCGGGCCCGGCGCGCTCTCGGTCCGCGCCGTCGCCGACCAGGCGCGGACGACCACCCGCGCCGTCTACAGTCTCTTCGGTTCGAAGGACGGCCTGATCGACATGCTCGCGCAACGAGCGTTCGAGTTTCTCTACACCGAGATCGAAGCGCTGCCCGAGACCGACGATCCGGTCGCCGACCTCATCGACCTCGCCATCAAGGTGTTTCGTCGGCTTGCACTCAGCCACCCTGCGCTGTACCGGATCGCGTTTCAGAGGGTCGCGCCGGACCTTCGAGCGGGCCCGGAACTCACTGCCGCTCGGCAGCGTGCCTTCGCCCAGCTGCAGCGCAAGATCGGCCGGGTCGACGACGCGGGCCTGCTGGGTCGCACGTCGCGTCGCGATGCGACGATCGCCTTCGAGGCGATGATGGAGGGGCTGGCGAACGCGGAGCTTCGCGGCCGCACCCTGACGATCCTTCCCGCCGGGAAGGAGAAGCAGGCGTGGCGAAAAGCGCTCGTGACCCTTCTGCAGGGTTTCCGCGCCGGGGAACACACAGAACGTGCCCGCTAGTTCTGGAACCCCAGCGTCGGCTGGTCACGTTAGATGATTGATGCGCGCTACGACGCGATCGTCGTCGGCGTCGGCGGCATGGGCAGCGCCGCCGTCTACGAGCTCGCGCGGCGCGGACTCCGCGTGCTTGGACTCGAGCGCCACGACATCCCGCACGATCGCGGCTCGTCGCACGGTGTCAACCGCATCATCCGCCTCGCGTACTGGGAACACCCGGCATACGTGCCGCTCCTGCGCCGCGCCTACGAGTTGTGGCGCGACCTCGAGGCCCGGCGCGGGGAACAGCTGCTCTACATCACCGGCAGTGTCGACGCCGGCCGCGCCGACAGCAAGACCGTCGTCGGATCGCTGCGATCGTGCGAAATCCACTCGCTGCCGCACGAACTGCTCGACGCGCGCGACGTAACCCGTCGCTTCCCGGGCTATCGACTCGCGCCGGACATGCGGGCGGTCCTTCAGCCCGAGGGCGGGTTCGTCCTGTGCGAGCGCGCGATCGTGAACCACGTCGAGGCGGCGCGCGGCCTCGGTGCGGACGTCCACGCACGGGAGCCGGTGGTCAGTTGGACGGCATCGGCCGGTGGCGTCGAAGTGCGAACCGGTGCGGCGACATACGCCGCGAATCATCTCGTCCTGACGGCCGGACCCTGGACGGCCGCGCTCGTTCCGGCGCTGACAGCGCTGGCGCGTCCGGAACGGCAGGTGATGCTGTGGACCGAGCCCCTCGTCGCCCGTTTTTTTCAACTCGACGCGTTCCCGGTCTTCAACCTCGACGCGCCCGAAGGTCATTTCTACGGGTTTCCGACCTTCCATGGGTCGGGCTTCAAGATCGGGAAGTACCATCACCGGCGCGAGGCGGTCGACCCCGATCGGATGGATCGTGAATGCCACGCGGAAGACGAGGCGGTGCTGCGCGAGGGCATCCGACGCTACTTCCCGGATGCGGACGGCCCGGCGCTGGCGATGAAGACCTGTCTCTTCACGAACAGCCCCGACGAGCACTTCATCGTCGACCGGTATCCCGCGCTACCGCAGGTGACGCTCGCCGCCGGATTCTCCGGCCACGGGTTCAAGTTCTGCAGCGTGGTCGGCGAAATCCTGGCGGAGCTGGCCATCGACGGAGCCAGCCGTCACGATCTCGAGTTGTTCAGCCTGTCGCGATTCGGTCCGCTTCCGTCAGACACCAGCCAGCGATCGAGGAGCGGCAGACCGTCTTGCTGACTCGTGCCCGGTGCGCTTCGATGCCGGCTTGGGCGAGAAGCGGCCGATCCGCAGCACCCTCGCGGCCGTCAGCGCCAGGAGCGCGCCGCCAACCGTCATCAGCGCGCCGACTTTCGTCTCCGCCAGGACCGGTCCCGGCGCGATCGCCGCGGTTGCAAGGAAGAGTCCGAAACTGCACGCGGTGGACGATGCGAGCGCGACCACCACGAGCTCCCTTCGCCCGACGCCACGAGGCAGGTGGAGGCCGCATGCGATGGCCACACCTGCGGCCGCAAGCATCCCAAGGGGCTTGCCGGCGAGCGCCGCGATCGTGACAGCCTTCGTCGCGGTGCCGATGTCCTTGAACATCACGCCCGCATTGACGAGGGCGAACAACAACAGTCCGACCTGCGATGGCACACTCCAGATGCGATCGAATCTGCTCAGGCCGTCTTCACGAGACATGGTGGATCGACCCGCGCCGTGTCCAACGATAAACGGGATGATCGGCACCAGCGCGAACGCGGGATGTAATCCGCTGAGGAAGAATCCCCACCAGGAGGACGCGCCTGCGATCACGACGAATGGCCAGGAGCTGGTCGCGCCGGCACGACGGAACGCCACCGCGATGCCGACGCCGGCGGCGATGAGCGCGACGCCGGCCAGATGCCGCTCTGCGACAGGATAGAGCAGCTCCACGACGACCGCGCCGCACAAGTCGGCGGCGACGCCGAGCAGCAGGAAGAACGGGATCGCCGCGTGGCGCCGAAAGATCCCCCGCACGAGGACGTATCCGACGACCAGATCGACGGCGCCGGCCACCGGCCAGCCTCGACTGAGCACCGACAGTTCATCGCCGGTCCGCAAGTAGGCGAAGTAGGCGAGCGTGGCGCCGATCATGCCGCCGACCGCCGCCACGAACGGCAGCGTCATCCGGCGCCACGTATGCAACGCGCCGCCCGGTGACACGGCGTCAACAATCTCTGCGGTGACCAGCGCGAAGAACACCACCATGCCGATGTCGTTCACCGGAAACGACCACGCGCGAGCGAACACGAAGTACGTCTCCGGCTGGCTGTTGGCCCAGATCAGCGCGACCAGTGCGCCGATCGGGAAGGCGAAGAAATGGCTGGCGGCGAAGCGCTGCATGCGGGTCATGGCCGGGGTCCCTTCTGAAGCACGCCCGAGTCGACGGTCTTGCCGGTCCGGCTGACGGCTCGAAAGGACAGGTTGGTGCCGGCCACCTCGACGAGCATGAAGCTCTGGTCCTGATCGAAGCCCGCGGCAGTCGTGTCCGATTGCCGCAGGTTTCCTTTGCGCACCTGGCCCGCGGCGCCGGAGACGAAGTACTGAATCCCGCGTTGAGGCTTGAGACGCTCGTAGACATGGTCGTGACCTGAAAACACCACGTCGACGCCGTGCCTGGTGAAGATCGGCTCCAGGATCACGCGCAGGTCGACCTGCGCCCCATGACGGCCGCCGTTCGAATAGAGCGGGTGATGGAAGAAACAGATCTTCCACTCGTCGCGCGACCCTTTCAACGAGTCGTCTATCCACGACCGCTGCTTGTCGTCGAGGTAGTCGCTGTCCAGCACGAAGAAGCGTGCGTTGCCCTTCGCAAAGGTGTAGTAGCGCTCGCCGCCCATGTTGAACGGCTGATAGAAACGGTTGCCCGGATTGTCGTGGTTGCCGAGTGCCGCATAGAAGCGAACGCCCGCGTCGAGCAGCGGCCGGTACGGCAGCTCGAATTTCTGCACGAAGTCCTTCGGCGTCTGTCCGCCGTAGATGTTGTCGCCGAGCATCAACACCATCTCGAAGGGAAACTGTTCGCGGGCGACGACCATCTGGCGCGCAACCTCGTATTCGTAGCGATCGCCGGTGCCGTTGTCGCCAATCACGGCGAACCGGAGGGCGTCGGGCCGGGCGTCCGGCGCCTGCGCCGCCGGAGAGCGCAGGGCGCCGGCCGAACCGATCGCGACGAGGAACGCAATCAGCGTCCGCATAGCGGCCTCACTTGCCGGCGCCGGCGGCCGCCGGGGCGCGAGTGGGCGTCGAGGTCGGCCTCTCCGCGGCGAGGCGCTCGCCCTCCGAGATCTTGGTGAACAACCGCCGGATGTAGCGTTCGGCGTCAGCTGGAGGATAGCCGCCGGCGCGAAACGCCTCACGCCATTGCGAGTGGCTGATTCCGGTCAGCAGATCGCACGCCCACTGCATGTCCTGAGGCGTGATTCGATGACGAAGGAGCTCCTGGTGCCAGCCGTGGTAGTTGAACTGGACGTAGCCCTCGTTGACGCCGTTGACGAAGCGCAGACGTTCGAACAGATCGGGATCGCTGCGCTTTGGCTTGAGACGCCCGGTCTCGCCCAGCGCCGTGCCGAGATCGCGCACGACGTACCACAGGCGCGGCTCGCTGCCGGGCACGTTCGCCTCGTACAGCGTGTTGTTGACGTTCTTGAGGTCCGAGCTGCCAAAGATCGTCAGGATGACCAGCAGACCCTGGTACGGCTTGGTCCCGACGAACGGGTTTTGCTGCCACGACCACGGTCCGCGTTTGACGAGCGCGTCCGTCTTCAACCTGAATCGTCCGCCCGGCTCGGTGTGGGTGCCGCTCGCGTCGGTCATCGCGAACGACGGCACGAAGTAGACCGGCGGCTGATGATAGCCAACCGCAGACAACACCCGCGAGAGAACGACTTCGACCGGCGCCTCGGAGCCCTGGTTGCTGTGAGGCGCCTGCTTGACGTGCCACTCGCGCCCTTCCGGATCCGTGACCACGACTCCGGGATTCGTACCGTGCTGCTTCCGCCCGACGAACGTGTAGATCGCCATGGGATCCGGCGCACGCTCCGGGCCCCACGGGCCGTGGAACAGATCGCGTGCGGGGAGATCCTGCGGCTGTTCCCAGAGCTGCGTCATCGACGCTTGCGACGGTCGGACGGTGGGCTTGACGTGAGCCGCGCACATCGGGATGTAAACCGCGAAGAGCCCGGGCGCGAGGTACTTCGTGATGTTGGTCAGCATGGCAACCTCCCAATCAAGGCACGTACGGCGCGACCGTCCGGTTCGGCAACGCCAGCGGCGTGGAGAAGCTGACTAGCGCGCGCGTGCCTTCCGCGCCGCGCGCGACGTCGAGCCGAACCAGCATGCGGGTGGCGGAATGTAGACGAAGCCCGGCACCGTAGTCGGTGTAGATCGTGCGCGAGAGCAGATGCGAGGCCGAGGCGACGCTGCCGGCGTCGTAGAACACCGCGGCGTCGACACGCCGCAGGATGGGCCACCGGTATTCGGCGTTCATCAACAGCATGTCGCGGTCTCTGAACCGGTAATCGAAATAGCCGCGCAGACTGTTGGAACCACCGAGCGAGGGCAGCAGGTAGAACGGCACGTCCTGACCCGGCCCTGTCTGTGACACGTCGATTCGTCCTCTGAACGCCAGCACCGATCGACCGAGTGGAACATACTGGGCCGCGTCAGCTTCGAATCGCCGGAAGCTGTAGCGCGCCAGATCGCGATCGTGAAACGTCGCGACCGACGCCCGATAGCGGCCGCCGCTCGACGGATAGCCGGGCCTGTCCAACGTATTCACCTCGATCGCCACGTCGGCGTGAACGTAATTCGGTTGCTGCGTCAGGCCGGGTGCTCCGCTGTCGTCGAAGCGCTCGGCGGTCGACGGATAGAGCGTGCTAAGGCCGCGGTCGATCGCCAGACGCTGTAGTACACCGGCGCGGCCCGTCACCGACAGCCAGGGCGTGAGCCGCACCGTGCCGAATGCCAGCGCGTCGAGATCTTTCAAGCGGTAGTCGGTCCGGTCGCTCTTCAGCGAGCGGCTGCCGATCCCGAAGAAGTTGATTTGCGTGAAGTCCTGATACTTCACCTGCCCGCCGAGCGACAGGCGGTGGTGGAGGAGCTGTGGCCACTCGATATCGGAGCGCATCATCGTGTAGCGTCGTGGCGATACAGCGGCCGACGCGCGCACGATGGCGCGATCGCCGAAGAGACGATGCCGATAACCAGGGCCGGCCGAGAGTCCACCGCCGGGAATGATTCCGCCGAACTCCGGAAACAATCCATCGCTCGCCGGAGAGGCGCCGTCGATTCGGGTTTCAGCCCAGATGTAGGCGCGTGTGAGCGTTCCGGATGCTTTCTGAGGCGTCTGCGTCAGCACCGGCATCTGCGGCACATCAGCCGGGCGTGGCTCCTGCGCGCGTGCGCTGGCCGCGCACGCACAAACTGCCATCAACACGATCGCGCGACGGAACGTTGTGATCATCGAAATTCTCCTTGTGCTGTATGTCAACGCCGTCGAGCGTGAAACCGAACGGCGGCGAATGGTGTGTGGCGCGCGCGGCCAGTCATGCCATCGCGATGTCGAACTCGAATGGGTTCCGCGCGACACTATTCGTCTGGATAGTCGCGGAACAGATGGTGAGTGTTTTCAGAAGAGGCTGATGATCGATTCGAACAGACGGCGGGCGGATCGCGCCTGCGCACGTGGCGCGCGTTGCGGCGAGTGAAGCGCGGACTCGAGGACGAACAGCAGATCGCGTGCCGACTGGAAACGCGCGTCTGGATTCTTTTCGAGGCAGTGTCGAATGACGCGCTCGAGCTCGGACGACACGCCTTCGCGGTCCGGCAGCACCGGCGGATCGTCCTTGAGAATCGCGTGGAGCGTTTCGACGGCCGAATCGCCATGGAACGGCGCGACGCCGGAGATCATTTCGTGCAGGATGACGCCGAGGCTGAAGAGGTCGGACCGTTCATCTGCGCCGTCACCGCGCACTTGTTCGGGGGACATGTAGCCGACCGTTCCGAGCAGCGCGCCCGGCGTCGTCGAGGCCACTGAATCGTGCGGGAGACCCATTGTCGCGTGTCGGCATTTCGCCAGACCGAAGTCGAGAATCTTCACCCGCCCGTCATCGGTGATGAAGATGTTCTCGGGCTTGAGGTCGCGGTGGACCACGTCAAGATGATGCGCGGCGATCAGTCCGCGCGCGACTTCCAGGGCGTAGGTAATCGCCGTCCGCACCGGGACCGCGCCGTTCTTCAGCCAGCCGCGGAGGGTGTCGCCGTGCAGCAGCTCGGACACCACATAGGGGATGCCCTGATCGGCCCCGACGTCGTAAACGGCGACGATGTTCGGGTGGTTGACGAGCGCCGTGGTTCGCGCTTCCTGCGCGAACCGGGCGACACGATCCGCGTCGGTCGTCACGCTCGCCGTCAGGACCTTCAGCGCGACCGGCCGGTGCAGGCGCGTGTCGTGCGCACGATAGACATCGCCCATGCCGCCAGAGGCGAGGAAGCCATCGACCTCATAGGGTCCGAGCCTGTGACCGGCCTCTAACCTCATGTTTCCGTCAACGTGGCCCCTGGCCGATCCGAACAGCCGGCAGCGGTGTTCGTTACGGGTCAATCGCGCGTTATAGAGGACGGTAAGCATGTCTCTACCACCGGCGGGTCCTCCGGATCGCGGCAAGACGGCTATCGCTCTGATTGGCTTGAAGTTCGCTCTTCAAACCGACGGCGGGAAGCCCTATGATACGGTTCCCGACGAGAACAGCATTGCGCCTGCGCTATTAACCATGGATGCCCCCCATGTGGGCGATGCCCGTGTCGGCGACGGGCAGGCGGACGTCCCGTCCGCGGTCGATTCCACCTTCGATCTGGTCGAACGCGCCAAGTCGGGGGACCACGATGCCCTCAATCAGCTATTCGGACGCTACCTGGCTCCGCTGCGCCGGTGGGCCAGCGGCCGCCTTCCACGCTGGACCCGCGATCTGATGGACACCGACGACCTCGTACAGGAAACGGTGTTCCGCGCCGTCAAGCGGATCGACCGCTTCGAGTCGCGCCACGAGGGCGCGCTGCAGGCTTATCTGCGTCAGGCGATCGTGAACCGCATTCGCGACGAACTGCGGCGCAACAAACGAGCGCCGGCGATGGTGGCGCTGGACGACAACGAGAGCGATCGCGCGGCGTCGCCGCTGGAGGCGGCGATTGGCGTAGAGGCGGTCGATCGCTACGAGGCGGCGCTGAAGCGGCTGCGTCCGGAAGAGCGGGAAGCGATCGTCGCACGTGTCGAGATGGACGGAAGTTTTCAGCAGGTTGCGGTCGCCCTGGGCAAGCCGTCGGCCGACGCCGCTCGCATGGCCGTGAGTCGCGCGTTGCTGCGCCTGGCAGAGGAGATGAGCCGTGAGCAGGCCTGACGCGGCGGCGCTGTTGCCGCTCGCCGAATCGATCGCCGACGGCAGCGCTGTCGATTGGGACGCGGCCGAAGCGCGCGCCACCACCGACGAACAGGCGATCATCCGTCAGCTTCGCGTCCTGTCGAATCTCGCCGGCCTGCATCGCAGCCTGCCGGGCGGCGAGCTTGGTCGTCGCCCAGACCCGCGAAGCGGGGGCTCGCCAGCGATCGGGAGTTGGGCGCATCTGACGTTGCTCGAGCGGCTGGGTGGGGGCGCGTTCGGCGAGGTCTATCGAGCGTGGGATCGCCATCTCGAACGTGAAGTCGCGTTGAAGCTGCTGAAGGCCGACGAGTCCGTTCAGGATCTGCACGCCTCGCGAATTGCCGCCGAGGGCCGCCTGCTTGCCCGCATGCGTCACCCGAACGTCGTGGCGGTGCACGGCGTGGATACCCACGAGCAACGGGTAGGCCTCTGGATGGAGCTGGTGCGTGGCGCGACGCTCGAGCAGATGCTGCAAGAGCACGGTCCGCTGAGCGCGCGCGAGGCGGCGCTGGCCGGTATCGATTTGTGTCGGGCGCTCGCGGCGATCCACGCGGCCGGGTTGATCCATCGCGATGTCAAGGCCCAGAACGTCATGCGCGAAGATGGCGGCCGCATCGTCCTGATGGATCTCGGCACCGGGCGAGAGGCCGATCACGGCGGCCGTCCGGCGCTCCACGACCTGGCTGGCACTCCGCTGTACCTCGCGCCAGAAATCTTCGACGGCGCCCCAGCCAGCGAGCGCACCGATCTCTACAGTCTCGGTGTGCTGCTGTATCACTTGGTGACCGGATCGTTTCCGGTGCGCGCGACGACCCTTGAAGATCTGAAGTGTGGCCACCGCAACTTCACCGGTGTCAGACTGCGCGACGCGAGAGCGAACCTGCCGACCGCGTTCGTGCGTGTGATCGACAAGGCGATCGCGGCCGATCCATCCCGGCGATTCGCGTCTGCCGGGGCTTTGGAAACCGCACTCGGCGAGGCGCTCGCGGACGAGGCGATAAAAGCGGGACTCTCAAATGCGGTTCCCGTGAGACCGGCACTCCGGCGCGCATCGCTGCTCTGGGTCGTCTCGGTGCTTGGCGTCGTTGCCGCAGCCGCCGCCGCGATCATCGGCTGGCGAGCGCTGCAGCCGCGTCGCGAGCCCCAGGCGCGGGTGATGCCCATCCACTCGATCGCCGTGCTTCCGCTGATGAACCTTTCCGGCGATCCTGCGCAGGAATACTTCGCCGACGGCATGACGGACGAGTTGATTGGTCGGCTCGGACACCTGCCTGGCATCGACGTGATCTCTCGCACTTCGGCCATGCAGTTCAAGGGCTCCAAGAAGTCGCTGCCCGAGATCGCCAGGATCCTGGACGTCGATGCGGTACTCGAAGGATCGGTCCTGGTCGTCTCGGAGACGCCAGAACCCGCAGCCGGCCCGGCCAGGAGGATTCGTATCAACGCTCGCCTGATCCAGGCGGGAACGGACACTCAGCTATGGGACCGTACGTTCGAAGCGGTGGTCTCGGATACTCTCGCCTTGCAGAGCGAGGTCGTCAATGCCGTCACCACGGGCATAAATCTGCGCCTGTCGGCGAAGGCGTCGCCCGGGACCGCGCAGGATTTCGAGGCGTTCGATCTCTACTTGAAGGGACGCTACTACTGGAATCTCCGCACGAAAGAGGGGTTGTCTCAAAGCGTCCGCTTCTTCGAGGAAGCCATTGCGCGCGATCCCCGCTATGCCGCTGCCTACAGCGGCCTGGCTGACAGCTACATGATGCTCTCGACCTACGGTTGGACCCCGTATGCTGAAGGGACTGCCCGCGCCAGTCGCGCGGCGTCGCGGGCACTCGAGTTGGACGACACATTGGCGGAGGCACACGCCTCGCTCGGTCTCATTGAGGACGATCGGCTCGAGTGGGCCGCCGCCGATGCGAGCTTCAAGCGGGCGCTCGATCTCAATCCTGGCTATTCAAACGCTCACCATTGGTATGCGTCGCATCTGACGCAGCGAGGAGAGTTCGCGGCAGCGATCGGAGAGATTCAGAAGGCATCGATCCTGGATCCGCTGTCTGCCACCGTGCAAAGCGAGCTGGGCATCATCCTGTTTCTCTCGCGCCGATTCGATGAGGCGATCGTCCAGAGCGAGAAGACCCTGTCGATGAACTCCGAGTTACCGCGCGTTCACATTGCCCAGGCCGAGGCGTATGCGCAAAAGCGCCTGTTTGATCGCGCGTTCGCGGCGTTGGGCCGCGCGGCCGCCATCAACCCGCAGGGGTTCGAACTAGGCACGTATCGGGCGCGTATCCTTGGCCTGGCCGGCAGGCGACGCGAGGCACTGGATCTCGCCGCCTCTCTGGGCCGGCGCCACTTCGCCGCGCGCGAAGGGCACCAGGTCGATGTGGCGGCGATTTACGCGAACAGCGGGGAGCCCGATCGTGCGTTCGAGTGGCTGGAACGTGCGCGACAAGCGCGCGATCCATGGGTGGCTTATATCCAAGTCGATCCGTGGTTTGACGGCATTCGAAACGATCGGCGGTTCGGTCAGCTCGTGACGAGGTTGGGATTGACACAGTAATATAGCGGCCGCATCACATCGAATCCGTTCAAAGCGGTGGCAGGAGGGGCGATGAGCGACAGTCTGGCCCGATTCCTCGTGGACCTGGCGACCAATCAGGGCCTGATGGAAAGTTTTCTTGACGATCCAGAAGCCGTGCTGAGTGGAACCGAACTGAGCGCGGACGAGCGCGCCGCCGTGCTTTCGGGCAATGGCGATGCTGTCTACGCCGTGCTCCGCGGTCCGGTGGCGATTGGCAACGTCCAGAACGTATCGGTCGGAAACGTCAACAACGTGTTTCTGGGCAACGTCCAGAATCTTGTGCTCGGTGGCCCGTCGTTGCGGGCGGCTCCTGTCAGAGGACAGCGGACGAAGAAACGGGCGGCTCCGAAGAAGGCCAAGGCTGCGGGGAAACGTCGTAAATGAAACGGCCCTCACCGCCGCGCGCGGCCCGACCGGGCCGCGTCACGTCGTCAGGAGCGATCCGACCAATTCAAGGGCGCGGGTCGCTGGTAGTGGCAGGCGTCGGCATCTCACTCGCGCGACATGCCACGCTCGAAACGATCGAGTCCATTCAACGCGCCGAAAAGGTTTTCCACCTTCTGACCAATCGAGCCGCCGAGCTCTGGATTCAACAATTGAATCCACATGCGGTTCCGCTCGGCGACTGCTTCAGGGAAGGCAAGCCCAGACAGCAGAGTTACGCAGAAATGGCAGAACGGATCGTGACGGCGGTGCGGTCCGGATTGCGGGTGTGCGCCGCATTCTACGGCCACCCCGGCGTGCTCGTTCAGCCCGCTTATGACGCCGTCGCGCGAGCGCGTGCAGAGGGGTTCGACGCGCGGATGCTGCCGGGAATCTCCGCCGAGGATTGTCTATTCGCCGATCTGAGCGTCAATCCGCAGGGGCTCGGTTGGCAGTGCTTCGAAGCTACCGATTTTCTTTTGCGCCGGCGCCGGTCCGATCCGACCGCAGCGTTGATCCTGTGGCAGGTCGGAATGCTCGGCGAGGCCAGCGTCAAGGTGAAGATGGTGGCCTCGGCCAAACGGCTCCGCACCCTGGCGTCGCGATTGCGGCGGGACTACCCACCGCGGCACCCGATCGTTCTGTACGAAGCAGCTGCGCTGCCGATTTGCGACTCGATTATCCGGCGGGTGTCCGTATCGACCCTAGCAGCCGAGATGATCGCTCCAGCGACGACACTGTACATCCCGCCGCTCCCACCAAGAACGCCCGATCCACGGATCCGGCGATGGTTCAACCAGTAGCTGCTTTGCAATCGGACTTCAAAGCGGACACCAGCGTCCCGCGACCGGAAGGTAGCCCCGCAGTTTCGTCATCGTCGCCTCGATGTCACCTGCCGTGATGAATGTTCGCCGATCCATGGCGGCCCATGCCGCGGCACCCTGGCCCATCGCCTGTGCATAGGCGAACACATACTTGCGCTCCCGCCTCCAGGCAGATCGCCAGCCCGGCTCTTCGAGCGCCAGCAGAATTCTCGGGATGAACTGCGCCTGAAACGACAGTTTCGCCGAGAGGTCCAAGGTCAGGCCTCTGGCCCCCTGTTCAACGGCCGCAAGCGTCGTATCGGCGATGACCTCCGCCGCCGCGGCGACGTTTGGATCCAGTGTGTTTCGCACACTCCAATAAACGCCGGAGTCAGCACAAGCGAACAAAGACTACTTGAAGTAGAAGATGACGCCCGCGCCGGTTCGAGTGCTCCAGTTGTGCGAATTGAGCTCCTCTGAGCGTGACACCGGTGCCGGGACATTCGACCCCACCGGTATGACCGGCAGCAGCAGGAGCGACGTGAAGGACGTGCGCGTGTGGGCGTACCCGAAGCCGGTCTCGCCGAACACGGCGAAGCGTCGATGGAACTGATATTGGGCGCCGAAAGATCCGCTGACTGTGTAGGCCGAGTTCCTGGTGTCGGTGCTGAACGTCGACCCCGAGTCCGACGTCAGGCGCGTGTACGTATAGCGCGGGCTCACATAGGCGCGGAGCTTGTCCCACTCTCCGAAATAGAACAATCCGCTCACGCCGGCGGTCACCGTTGTCGAAGACGTCTCACCCAGGGCAGCCGACAGGCCCGAAAACGAAGACGTAGGGCTCTCGGTCGATCCGGTCGAAAACGAAATTTCGGGCCTCACCGCGACGTTGTCCGTCACATGCCAGATGACGCCGACTGCCGAAGGATATCCCAGCGTGACGCCGATCTGTCCGGCGTCCTGCGCGAACGCGTTCGCGCCAGCGGACAGCACCACACTCACCGCAAGCATCAACCGCGTCATGACGCAGGCTCCTATTTCGTGGCGGTCATCAGCTCGCGGATGCCGCCGAGCGACGCCATGACACCGCTGGTCTCGTACGGCAGGAACACGATCTTCTGCGCGTTGTTGGAGATCTGTCCCAGCGCCTCGAGATACTTCTGCGCGATCAGATACTGCGCCGGACTGCCGGCGGCGCCGAGCGCCTGGGTGACCAGTTGAATGGCCTGCGCTTCGGCCTGTGCGATGCGGAGCCGCGCCTGCGCCTGACCCTCGGCGGCGAGAATCGCCGCCTCTTTCGAGCCTTCGGCGTTGACGATGGCCGCCTGCTTCTGGCCTTCCGCGCGCAGGATCGCCGACGACTTCTCGCCCTCGGCGGTCGTGACGACGGCGCGCCGCGTCCGCTCGGCCGTCATCTGCTTTTCCATCGTCAGGCGAATCTCTTCGGGCGGGGTGATGTTCTTGAGCTCGATCCGCATCACCTTGACGCCCCACTGCTGCGTCGCGGTGTCGAGCGCGGCGCGCAGTTGTGAATTGGTGGTGTCGCGCGAGGCCAGCGTGTGATCGAGATCGAGCTGGCCGATCACGTTGCGCAAGGCAGACAGCGTCAGCTGCTCGAGTCCCCACGTCAGGTTCTGCACCTCGTAGGTGGCGCGCACCGGATCCGCGATCAGGTAGTAGATGACCGCGTCGACCTCCATCGTCACGTTGTCGCGGGTGATGACCGGCTGCGGCTCGATCTTCGTGATCTGCTCGCGCAGGTCGATGGTGGCGCGGACCGAGTCGAGGAACGGCACGACGGTATTGAGTCCGGCATCGGCCATGCGGTGGAACCGGCCCAGCCGCTCGATGATCTTCACCTGCTTCTGCGGGACGATCTTGATCGTCCGCATCAGCACGATCAGCATGAAAATCGCCAACCCAAACAGAACGATGCTGTTGAACGGAATCATGCGCGCGTCACCTCCAGCACGATGCCGTCGGCTCCGACGACACGCACTTTGGTTCCAGACGAGATCGCTTCCAGGCTGCGCGCCGCCCAATCTTCACCGCCCACGGTCACGCGGCCTGTGCCCAGCGTGGGATCGATGTCGTGCGTCACCTGTCCGTGCCGGCCAATCAGCGGCGCCGTGCGGGACGGCACGCCCTGCCCGCCGACGCGATCCAGGAGACGCGCACGCAGCGCCCAGAGCGAGATGGTCATGACGACGACGAAGGTGCCGATCTGCACCGGCACACTGAAACCGAAAAATGCGGCTGCGGCGGCGACAACCGCTCCGGCACTGACGAAGGCACACCCGAAGTGCGGCACCGACACTTCGATGATGGCGGCGACGAGGGCCAGCCCCAGCCAGGACAGCGCCCCAATCTCCGCCGCCCACCCCGACAACAGGTTGGAGAGAATAGTCAGGATCATAGACCGCGGAACAGCGGACGGCCACCCGGCCGTCCCGGCCAGGGCATGCCGATCATGATGAGGATTGTCGCCAACCCGAAACAGGCGATGAGCCGCCTCCGCTTCAGATCAGTCGTCCCGGCCTTTCGAGCGAGCACTCGACCCGCGTGCGCGAGGACGACTGCGCCCATCATGGCCCCGATGTGTTCGACGGCCCAGAAGCGCAGCGCCGGATCCTTCATCGCGCCGCTGAAGTTGTCCAGGATCGGCCGCATGTTCGGGCTGAGCGCCAGATAGAGGATCAGGCCGAGGAGCATCTGGAGGTCCAGGGCCGTCACCGCGAACAGCCCCCACCGGTCGGCGACGGAATTGTCGGTACCTACCTGGCCGCGCAGCGCGGCAAACGTCGTCCCAACGGCGGTGACGAGCGCCAGCCACCGGAGCCACGAGTGAACAGCCAGGACGTGTGCATACATCCGCAGACCTTAACACGGCCCACGGGTTTTTACTTTCGGAGACAAGCACGGTCTAAGGGTTTCAGCAGGAGGAGGTCCACCCGATGGCCGACGGCGACCGGTTACTCGGACATTTGTTGCGCCGGGCGGGGTTTGGTGCCAGCAGCGCCGAGCTCGCGGCTTATTCGAGCCTCTCGTATTCGCAAGCGGTCGACCGGCTCGTCAACTACGAGCAGATTCCCGACACGGTCGATTCGAATATCGGCAAACCCGGTTTCGTCGGAACGACATCGCGCGGCGCGTTCTCTCCCAACACGGTGGCCGACGATGCCCGTCAGCGGTGGCTATTCCGGATGGTGCATTCGGACCGGCCGCTGCAGGAGAAGATGACGCTCTTCTGGCACAACTACTTCGCCACCGGGCTATCGAAGGTCACGGGCCAGGTGAAAACCCCCAACGGCACGCGGCTGATGGCGGCCAAGGCGTCGGAGGATCCGGCCAGGCAGCGAGGGCAGATCGAACTGCTCCGCGACGGTGCCGTCGGCAACTTCCGCGATCTCCTCGTCGCGGTCGCCCAAGACCCGGCGATGCTGATCTGGCTCGACGGCGACACGAACAC
>Ga0068863_100000504_pt1 | contig 39706 bp, 34 predicted proteins | sample KBSSwiS62_FD_66596 | JGI IMG/M metagenome (GOLD analysis project Ga0068863, IMG submission 66596) | Switchgrass rhizosphere microbial communities from Kellogg Biological Station, Michigan, USA - KBS Switchgrass S6-2 | ecosystem: Host-associated > Plants > Roots > Rhizosphere > Soil ... | reverse complement strand
CGTCCGGTCCGTCGAGCCCGGCCAGGCCGTGCCCGCCACGCGGGCCGCGCAGCCGGACGTCGTGCTGGTGGACCTGGACGCCGGTGCGCCCGCCGCCGCGGCGGTCGGTGCGCTGGCCGCCGAGCTGCCGGGGGTCCCGGTGGTGGCGGTCGCCTCGGCACCGGACCAGGTGCTCGACGTGGTGCGGGCCGGGGCCACCGGCTACGTGCTGCGTGACGACCCGGCGCTGCCCCAGATCGTCCGCGCGGCCGCGGCCGGTGGCACGGCCTTCGGGGACGGGCTCGCCGCGCACGTCCTCGACGCGACGGCGTTCGGCGCGGACGTCGGGGTCCCGCACCTCACCGAGCGCGAGTCCGAGGTGCTGCGGCTGGTGGTCGAGGGGCTGACCGCGCGCCAGATCGCGACCCGGCTCGTGCTCTCGCCGCGAACCGTGGAGAACCACATCCAGCACGTCCTGCGCAAGGTCGACGTCCCGGGCCGTGCCGCGCTGGTCCGCTACGCGATCCTGCACGGGCTGGCGTAGCTACTCGGCGAGCCCCTGCTCGATCGCGTACCGGACGAGCTGCGAGCGGTTGTGCAGCTGCAGCTTCCGCAGGGTGTTCTGCACATGGCTCTCGACGGTCCGGTGGGACACCACCAGCCGCTCCCCGATCTGCTTCGCGGTCAGCCCCTTCGCGACCAGCCGCAGCACCTCGGTCTCGCGGTCGGTGAGCGCCGGGACCGCGGGCTCGCCGCCGGGGCTCTGCGCCAGCCGCCGGTACTCGCCCAGCACGAGCCCGGCGAGGCCCGGGGTGAACACCGGGGTGCCCTCGGCCGTGCGGTGCACCGCGTCCACCAGCTCGTCGACGCTCGCGGACTTCACCAGGTAGCCCGTGGCGCCCGCCTTCAGCGCCTCCAGCACGTCCGCGTGCTCGCCGCTCGCGGACAGCACCAGGATCCGGGTCTGCGGCAGCGCGCCGACGATCCCGGTGATCGCCTCCACCCCGGACGTCTCACCGAGGTTGAGGTCCATCAGGACCACCTGGGGCCGCACGGCCGGGGCGATCCGGACCGCGGCCTTGGCGTCCGGCGCGGTCGCGACCACCTCCAGACCGCGTTCGCCCAGGTCGCGAGCCACGCCCTCGCGCCAGATGGGGTGGTCGTCGACCACCATGACCGTGACCGTCACGCCGTGCCCCCGGGAACTCTGAAGATCCACTCCGTGCCGCGCCCGGGGCCGGTCTCCAGCTCCACGGACCCGCCCAGGTCCGCGACCCGCCCCACCATCGACCGCGCGACGCCGATCCTGCCCTCGGTCTCCGCCTCGGCCAGCCTGCCCGCGGGGATGCCCGGCCCATCGTCTCGCACGCTGATCTCGATCGCGTCGTCCAGCTGCTCCACCAGCACCCAGGCGGGCGCCTCCGGCCCGACGTGCCGCTCGACGTTCCCCAGCGCGGCGCGGACCACCGCGTCCAGCTCGCCGACGGTCGCCGCGGGCAGCTCCACGCTGTGCGCGGGCGCGGACACCGTGACCCGCGCCGAGGACAACGCCCGCAGTGTGGCCGCGAGGTCCCGCTGCCCGGACTCGTCGATCTCGGCGTCGCCGCTGGTCAGCAGCGTGCGGAGGGCGACCTCCTGCTCCCCGGCGAGCACCCCGAGCTCCACCGCCCCGCCCCCGAGCTCGGCCCCGCGGCGCTTGACGTGCGCCAACACCTGCAGGACGCCGTCGTGCACGGCCCGGGCGAGCCGCTCGCGTTCGGCCGTCGCCGCCTCCTCCGCGGCGGCCCGGCGCAGGCGTTCGGCGGCCCGGCTCAGCACCAGGGACGCGAACCCGACGGTCAGCCCCGCCAGCACCAGCACCTGGATGTCGCTGAGCTCGGTCAGCGTGGCGCGGGACTTGCCGAGCACCAGCGCCGCCGAGATCACCGCCGCCCCGGCGAGCCCACCGGGCACGCGGAACGCGATAGCGCAGCTCAGCACCGCTCCGGAGGTCCAGATGGAGCCCATGCCGGGCACGGACGCGTCGAGCTGCGCGGCGGTGACTATCAAGGGTGTGGTCAGCATGATCCCCGCCGAGACCACGACGTCCGCGACGGCGAACGGTGCGCGCACGTCCCGGCCCGTGCTCAGGACCACCCGAGCCTGCACGGCCGTCCACACCACCATCACCGCGAGCACCACGACGGCCCCGACCGGGGAGGCGTACTCGCGCATGTGGAACGCGGACACCCCGATGACCGTGAGCAGCGTCAGCACCCGATAGACGACGGCGCCGCGCCACAGCGGTTCGAGCGGGTGGTCCACGTCGATCAGTGTGCCCGCAGGCGTCAAGGAGGGGGCGCGCTGGAGCATCCGCCCATCGTCGTGGGCCCGGGCCTGGGCGGGCCTCCGTGGTCCTACCGAGGTTTCACGCCCGTGACCAGCGCGTTGTAGAACCACCGCCGCGGGACGACGTGGCTGAGCACCTCGTCGACCTTCGACAACCGCTGCCAGGAGCGGTAGGCGAACATCGCCCAGTTCCAGCCGAGCTTGCCGGGCGGGACCGCGGCCTCGAACGTCCGCAACGGCCAGCCGAGCATCGCCGCGGTGAGCTCCTCGGTGACGACCCGGGCCTCGCGTGCCCCGGCCCGCTCGGCCATCCGCTCGAGCTCCGTCGGGTCGAAGGTGTGGATGTCCACGACGGACTCCAACGCGGCGGCCCGGCTGGACTCGTCCAGCTCCGCCTGCGGGCGGCGCCAGGACCGTAGCGGCGGCAGCTTCGTGATCGTCGTCGCGGCCTGCCACGTGAGCTGGGAGAGCCTGCGCGCGTACGCGTCCCCGACGGTCGTCGGCTCGCCGGCGAACACGAACCGCCCACCCGGCCTGAGCACCCGCAGCACCTCGCGGAGCGCCTGCTCGACGTCCGGGATGTGGTGCAGCACCGCATGTCCGACGACGAGGTCGAACGTCTCGTCCGCGTACGCGATGGTCTCCGCGTCGGAGACCTTGCCGTCCACCGGCAGGCCGAGGTGCTCGGCGTTGCGCAGCGCCGCAGCCACCATGCCCGGGGACAGGTCGGTGACCGAGCCGGACTCCGCGACCCCGGCCTGCATCAGGTTGAGCAGGAAGAACCCGGTCCCGCAGCCGAGCTCCAGGGCGTGCCCGTACGGCCTGCCGTCCCAGCCCGTGGCCAGCCGGAACCGGCCGGCGGCGTAGTCGATGCAGCGCTCGTCGTAGCTGATCGACCACTTCTCGTCGTAGGTACCTGCCTCCCAGTCGTGGTAGAGCACGTTGGCCAGCTTGGGGTCCCGCCACGCGGCCTCGACCTGCTCGGCGGTGGCGGGCGGGGTCGGCTCCGTACTCATGGGTGGGGACCCTAGCCCGGATCTTTCGTCCTGAGACTGGGTCTTGAGGTCGACACCGATGCCGGCCGGTGTGGTGGGGTGCAGGCTGCCGGGGAGGTATGACGGTGGTGCGCACCCTCAATGGGCCACCCCCGGGCCCGGGCCGACGGGCGGGCCATGGGTCCTCATAGGTGCGGTAGCGCACGGCCTATGTGCGCGGGCGCGAGGGGATCATCGCGTCTCTCGAGCGGATCGACCGACCCCGAGATTGCGTCACCTGCCGCTCGCGCACGACGTTCGGCTTGCAGGGCGGGTGCGTCGAGTCGGAACGATGAGTCTGCGAGTTCCGCAAGGTCTGACCCTCAGTGCAGCCGTACGCAACGATCAAGGAGATGGAGCATCGTGCCCACCGACGTGACGGCCGAGATCCGCGGCTTCAGCCACCCCGAGGCGACGCCGACCCCGTGGGAGGTGGGGCGGGAACAGCTCCGCACTGCTGAGACGTTCTGGCTGTCAACGGTGCGCCCTGATGGCCGGCCGCACGTCACGCCGCTGATCGCGGTGTGGCATTGCGATGCGATCTGGTTCACGACCGGGCCGCAGGAGCGCAAGGCAGAGAACCTGGCCGAGAACGCCTCGTGCGCCCTGACGACTGGTCACAGCGACCTGTTCGAAGACGGCCTCGATGTCGTGCTGGAGGGCACGGCCGAACAGGTCACCGACGACGCCGAGTTGCAGTCGCTCGCCGAGGCGTTTGCAGCGAAGTACGGCACAACGACATGGGACTTCCTGGTGCATGACGGCGCGTTCAGTCATCGGCAGACCGGCGGGCGCGCGCTGGTGTTCCGGGTCCGACCAGTGCGAGGACTGGGGTTCCGCAAGGGCCGCATCTCCAGCCAGACGACCTGGACCTTCTCAGCATGAACGCCCCGCCCAGCCTCCAGCGCCGCGTCCAGGACGTGATCGACGAGCTGGTCGCGTCCGACGCCGAGGACGGGATCCAGGTCGCCGTCCTGCAGCACGGCCGTGTGGTCGTCGATGCGGTGGCCGGGCTGGCCGATCCGCGCACCGGCCGGCCGGTAGGCCCGGACACGCTGTTCTTCGCCGCCTCGACAGGCAAGGGCGTCGCGACGTCGATCGCACACGTGCTTGTGGAACGCGGCGACCTAGGCTACGGCCAGCGCGTGGCGGACGTCTGGCCCGAGTTCGCCGCGCACGGCAAGGACTTCGTGACGCTGCGCGACGTGCTGCTCCACACCGCAGGGGTACCAGGCCTGTGGCCACAGATCCACCCTGCGGACCTCGGCGACTGGCATCGCGTGTGCGCGTTCATCGCCGACCAGCCGCCGTGGTGGCCGCCGGGCACCCGGACCGGATACCACGCTCTGACTTTTGGGTTCGTGCTCGGCGAGCTGGTGCGCCGCGCGACCGGGCGCACGCTCGCGGCCGCGCTGCGCGAGGAGATCGCCGCACCCCTCGGCATCACCGACGAGCTGCTGTTCGGCGTTCCCGCCCACCGGCTTGCCTGCGTGGCCCGGCAGGGTCCTCCCGGCGCCGCGCCGCCGCCACCACCGCCCGGCTCGCCACTCGACCGCGCGATTCCGCCCGGCGTGCAGCCGACCGCCGCCTTCGCCAACTGCCCGGAGGTCCTGCGAGCCGACGTGCCCTCGCAAGGGACCATGTCGGCACGGGCTGCCGCACGCATGTATGCGGCCCTGCTCGGGCACGTCGACGGCATCGAGCTCGTCTCGCGACTGCGGCTCACCACGATGGCCACCCCGACGTTCGCCGGGGCCGACCAGGTGGTGGGCATCCCCACCACTCTGGCGCTCGGCTACAGCCCCGCCCGTCCAGGCGGTGTCGACTCGCGTCCAGGATCGACCTTCGGCTTCCTCGGTTCCAACGGCTGCGCCGCCTACGCAGACATCGACTCGGGCGTCGCCGTCGCCGTGATGCGCAACCGGATGGTTACAGACATGTCCGCGGCGGCAGCGATCGATCGCATCATCGCGGACGGCCTCGGCTGATCCGCCGCCAGAGCCCAGTCAGGGAGTCGTCACTTCGCCCGACGTGTATCCGGCCGAGGCCAAGCCGGCGCCGACGTCGGCAGCCTTCTGACACGCCGCAGCCGCCGAACCGCGATGAAGGCCCCGGGCTAGTGCCCCCGCGGGCCGTCCCGCCGGTCCTCACCGACCCCGACGGGGTGGCACCGGCACCCGCATGAGGTCCTCGGCGACGACCAGCTCGCCCCCGAAGACCTCCCGCGCCTCCCGCTCGAACGCGGTGGGATCGGTGTAGCGCTGGGAGAAGTGGGTGAGCACGAGGGTCCGCACCCCGCACTGGGCCGCGACGGAGGCGGCCTCGCGGGCGGTGAGGTGGCCGTAGGTGTGCGCCAGGGCGGCGTCGGCGTGCAGGAAGGTCGACTCGATGACGAGCAGGTCCGCGTTCTCGGCCAGTGCGAAGACGCCGTCGCAGAGCCGGGTGTCCATCACGAACGCGAAGAGCATGCCCCGCCGAGGCTCGCTGACCTGCGCCAACGACACCCCGTCGAGGGAGCCGCCTGCCTGGATCTCCCGGACCCGGGGGCCGGTGATGCCGTGGCGCTCCAGCTCCGCGGGCAGCATGCGCACGCCTGCCGGTTCCTCGAGCCGGTACCCGAACGCCTCGACGGGGTGCTCCAGCCGCACGACGGACAGCCCCGGCGCCACCGGCCCGTCGGCCGTGTGCGGGTGCTCGCGGATGTCGCCGCGTTCCCGGTAGGAGCTCGCGTACCGCAGCCGATGCACGTAGTCCGCCCCGGACGCCGGGTAGTGCAGGTGCACCGGGTGCGCCACCTGGTCCAGCGAGATCCGTTGCAGCACACCGGGAACGCCGAGGCAGTGGTCGCCGTGCAGGTGTGTGAGGCAGATCCGGGTGACCGCCGACGCCGCCACCCCGGCCAGCAGCATCTGCCGCTGGGTGCCCTCACCGGGATCGAACAGGTAGCCCTCCCGATCCCAGCGGAGGAGGTAGCCGTTGTGGTGCCGGGTCCGGGTCGGCGCCTGCGACGCCGTCCCCAGCACCACCAGCTCACGGTTCACCGACCGGTGAACTCCGCCTTGCCCGGTCCGTTCTCCACGAAGGACCTCATGCCCGCCGCGGCGTCGTCGCTCGCGAAGATGCCCGCGAACAGCTCGGACTCCAGGTCCAGCCCGTTGCGCAGGTCCATCTCGAGCCCGCCGTCGATGGCCTTCTTCGCGGCGGCGTAGGCGAGCGCGGGGCCCTTCGTGAACTGCGAGACGTACTCGACGGCGCGGGGGTACACCTCGTCGGCGGGCACGACCTCGTCCACCAGCCCGATGTCGAGGGCCTCCTGCGCCGTGACCATCCGGCCGGTGTAGATCAGATCCTTGGCCCGCGCGGGTCCGACGAGTCGTGCCAGCCGCTGCGTCCCGCCGCCGCCGGGGAAGATCCCCAGCAGGATCTCCGGGAAACCGAGCTTGGCGTTGTCCCCCGCGATCCGGCGGTCGGCGCCCAGCGCGACCTCCAGCCCGCCGCCGAGCGCGTAGCCGGTGACCGCGGCGACGGTCGGCTTGGGGATGAGCGAGAGCGCGCCGAGGCCCGCGGAGAGCCTGCGCGCGGCCGGGGCCATGTCCGAGTAGGACATGCTCGCCATCTCCTTGACGTCCGCGCCGGCCGCGAGGGTCTTCTCGCCGCCGTAGACGATCACCGCGCGGACGTCCGCGCGGGCGGCCGCCTCCTCGGCGAGCTGCAGGATCTCGGCCCGGACCTGCCGGTTCAGCGCGTTCATCGGCGGCCGGTCCAGCCGGAGGGTACCCACGCCGTCGTCGACCTCGAGCCTCACGAATTCCGTCACGCGCCGACCCTAACCCGCACTACCGCAGCCAGGCCGTGTATCGCCTGCGCCGCTTCTGCACGGCGAGCGGGACACCGAACGTCGCGGTCAGGTTCTCGTCGGTGAGCACGTCGTCGAGCAGGCCCGCGGCCACGACCCGGCCCCCGCGGAGCAGCAGCGCGTGCGAGTAGCCCGGCGGGACCTCCTCGACGTGGTGGGTGACCAGCACGGACGCCGGCGCCTCCGCGTCCAGCGCCAGGGCGGAGAGCCGGGAGACGAGGTCCTCGCGGCCGCCGAGGTCCAGCCCGGCGGCGGGCTCGTCGAGCAGCAGGAGCTCGGGATCGGTCATCAGCGCGCGGGCGATCAGCACCCGTTTGCGCTCCCCCTCGGAGAGGGTGCGGAACTCGCGGTCGGCGAACCCGGCCATGCCCAGCTGGTCCAGCAGCGCGGCGGCGCGGCCGGTGTCCATCGCGTCGTACCGCTCGCGCCAGCGGCCGAGCACGCCGTACCCGGCGGAGACCACGACGTCGGACACCAGCTCGTCCCCCGGCACGCGGATCCCGAGGTTCGCCGAGGTCAGGCCGATGCGGGGGCGCAGCTCGAACAGCGCGACCCGGCCGATCCGCTCGCCCAGCACGTGCACGGTGCCGGAGGTCGGGTGCAGCTCGGCGGCGGCGAGGCGCAGCAGCGTGGTCTTGCCCGCACCGTTGGGACCGAGGACGACCCAGCGCTCGTCCAGCTCGACCCGCCAGTCCACCTCGTCGAGCAGGACGGTCTTACCGCGGCGCACGGTGACCCCGTCCATCCGGATCACGAGATCGGTGAGATCGGGCGCGGCTGTCGGTCCGGGGGTGCTCACCCCCTTATCCTGGCCGATCGTGCCGGTCTTCCCGTTGGGTGCCCATGTCGACGCCGGGGGTGCGCGCTTCGCCGTGGCCTCGACCAGCGCCGACGCCGTCGAGGTCTGTCTGATCGACGACGCGGCGGGCGGGTCCCTCAGCGAGCGCCGCGTGGAGCTCACCGAGCGGACCTTCGGCGTGTGGCACGGGCACGTCCCGGGCGTGCTCCCGGGGCAGCGGTACGGGTACCGGGTGCACGGGCCGTACCGGCCGTGGGAGGGCACGCGCGCGAACCCGCACAAGATCCTCGTGGACCCGTACGCCACCCGGATCACCGGCCGCGTCACGGACCTGTGCGCCGCGCGGGGCTGGGTGGGCGACCCGATGACCGGGCCGCCGTCCACCGTCGACTCGCTGGGGTCGGTGCCGTTGTCGGTGGTCGACGTGCCCTCGTCGGACCCGCCGCCGGCGCGGCCGGACGTGCCGTGGTCCGAGACGGTGATCACGGAGCTGCACGTGAAGGGGTACACGATGCGGCACCCGGAGGTCCCCGAGGCGCAGCGGGGCACGTACCTGGGGCTGGCGCACCCCGCCGTCGTCGAGCACCTCACACGTATCGGGGTGACGGCGGTCGAGCTGCTCCCGGTGTGCGCCAACGCGCCCGAGCCCTCCCTGGTCGAGCGGGGGGCGTCGAACTACTGGGGATACTCCACCCTGGGCTTCCTCGCGCCGCACGCGGGCTACGCCGCCGTGCCCGGCGCGGAGACCACCGAGTTCCGGACCATGGTGGACGCCCTGCACGCCGCGGGGATCGAGGTGATCCTCGACTTCGTCCCCAACCACACGTGCGAGGGCGGGGTCGGCGGGACGACGCTGTCCTACCGCGGGCTCGACGCGCGGGCCTACTACTCGCTGGGCGGCAACGGGCACGACGCCGACATCACCGGCACCGGGAACACCCTCGACGCCGGCTCCCCCACCGTGATCCGCCTGGTGTGCGACGCCATGCGGCACTGGGTCACCCGCTACGGCGTGGACGGCTTCCGGATCGACCTCGCCTCCGTGCTCGGCAGGCCGCGCTCCGGCGTCTTCGACCCGCACTCGTCGTTGCTCACCGCGATCGCCGTGGACCCGATCCTGTCCACCACGAAGCTCATCGCCGAGCCGTGGGACGCCACCGGCGAGGGCTACCGGGTCGGCGGGTTCGGCGTGGCCTGGTCGGAGTGGAACGGGCGCTACCGGGACGCGGTGCGGGACTTCTTCCGCGGGCACGGGCACATCTCCGAGCTCGCCTCGCGGGTGACGGGCAGCTCCGACATCTACGCGCTGTCCGGGCGGCGGCCGTGGGCGTCGGTCAACTTCGTGACCGCGCACGACGGCTTCACCCTCCGCGACCTCGTCACCTACGAGCGCAAGCACAACGACGCCAACGGCGAGCAGAACCGGGACGGCACGGACGACAACCGCTCGCAGAACTTCGGCGTCGAAGGCGAGTCGACCTCGCCGGTCGTGCGCGCGCGGCGCAGGGCGGGGGCGCGGGCGATGCTCGCGACACTGCTGCTCTCCATCGGCACGCCCATGATCGTCGGGGGCGACGAGCGCTGGCGGACCCAGGGCGGCAACAACAACGCCTACTGCCTGGACGACGAGACGACCTGGGTGGACTGGTCCCCGGACACCCTCGACCCCGGCGCCGCGGAGGCGATGACGGCCTTCACCGCCCGGCTCACCGCGATCCGCCGCTCCTCCCCGGACCTGCACCGGGACGTCTTCCTCTCCGACTCCGACGTGCGCTGGTGGAACCCGGGCGGGCGGACTATGAGCCCGGGCGACTGGCACGACGGGAACGCCCGCGCGCTGGGGCTGCTCACCGGCGACTGGCTCTTCCTGCTCAACGGGGACGGCTCCGCACAGCCCTGCGTGCTCCCCGGCAGCACCCCGCTGCATCCGGTGCTCGACACCAGCCGCGAGGACGGCTGCCCGGCGAGTCCGCGGCTGCTGCGGGCGGGCAGCACGATCACGCTGCCCCCGCACTCCCTGCTGCTCCTGAGCCGCCGCAGCGCGCCGTGAATCCCTCGCCCACCCCCTCTCCCGCGTGATCACGGGCCTCCTCCCCCGGTGGTCACGGGCCGCTTCCCCCCGGTGATCATGGGCAGATCGGGGCTAGTCGATCTCCAACAGCCCCGTTCCGCCCTTGATCACCGCGGGAAGGGGGGCCCGGGGCGGGGTGGCGCGGGTAGGGTGCGCCCATGCCGCGTTACGAGTTCCGCTGCCGGGAGTGTGCCCGTCTCGGTGGGGCCGCGACCTTCGAGGTCGACCGCCCGATGGCGGCGGCGAGCGACCCCGCGTCCTGCCCCGCGGGCCACAGTGACACCGTCAAGCTGCTCTCCACGATCTCGCTGGGCGGCCGCGCGGGCGCGATGGCCTCCGCCGGGGGCGGCGGGGGCTGCTGCGGCGGGGCCTGCGGCTGCGGCTGACGCGCCGGGGCGGGCGAAGGTGACCTGCAGGGCGTCTCGGCGGCGGGTGGAGTCGTTGCGCGTGCCGGAGTGCCAGAGGTGGCCGTTGAACAGCAGGGCGTGCCCGGTGCGCAGCGGGATCCGTCGCTCGTCGGGATGACGACGGGCCGGGTCCTCCGCCGGCGCGACCTTCGCCCAGCGGTGCGTCCCCGGCACCACCCGGGTCGCGCCGCCGTCCTCGGTGATCTCGGTCAGCGCCACGATCGCGACCGCGATCGCCGGCCGCGCCGGAGGCGGGCCGGCGAAGTCCGCGTGCAGCGACTGTCCACCGAACCCGGGGAGCGGCCCGCGGAAGTGCACGCCGCGCAGCTCCGCCGCGGGGCCGAGGAGGTGCCGGACGGCGAGCGACAGCGCCTCGCGCATCCGGTCGACCGCAGGACCCGCGAGGTGCCCGACGTGCACGGTCCCGCCCTGCCGCGCGTGCTCCGGCTGCGCGAGGGCCGCGTCGACCAGGGCACGGATCTCCGCGACGTCCGCCGCGGACAGCACGTCGGGCAGCACGACGTACCCGTCCCGGTCGAGGGCGGAGAGGTCGAGCGCGGCCGACATGCGCGGGAGCATGCCGGGTGTGGTGCTCTCGGCGCGAGCGGGTTCGACGGGCATGCCCCAAGATCACCGATGAGGTGCGCTCAGCGTGGCGTCGGCAACGCTCGCGGCACGCAAGTCGCGATCTTGCCACGCTGAGAGCACGAAACGTGCACTCACCGCGGGCCGATCAGCGTGTTCTGCCGCGCCACGATCCACCAGCGTCCCCGCTCCTTCGTGAGCACGTAGAGCGCGGACATCGTGTCGTCGGGGTCGATCGGGTCGCCCGCCGCGGTCACCGCACGGGCCAGCTTGTGCGCGAGCGCGACATCCGGGCGCACGAACGTCACGGCCGCCACCTCGTACCGCACGTGCTCGTCGTGGAGGAACCCACCGGGCCCGACGGCGGCGACGTGCGCCGCGTCCAGCGCCTCGCGGCCGACGTTCGGACGCCCGTTCACCCCGACCGCCACCGCATTCGAGGCGAAATGCCTGGTCATGAGCTCGGGATCGTTGTCGTTCATTCCGCGTTCGACGTCCGCGACCACCGCGTGGATCGCGGCCAGGTCGTCGTCGGACGGGACGTGGGAGACGGTGGGGACCAAGGTCGAGGTCGTCATGCGGGAGAGCGTGCGACCTCGACCGGGGTTCAGGTCAAGCGAGGACCACCTTGCCCAGCTCGGCGGGCGAGGCGAGCAGGGCGTGTTCCGGTAGGACCCGCACCGTGTAGCCCGCGAGGCCCGCGTGCGGCAGCGGCACCACGGCCTCGAACCGCTCCGCCCCGTCCACCGCGCCGACGTGCTTCATCGGCACGCGGACGGTGTCCTCCAGCTCGTCCGCCTCGTCCACCCGCCCCACGATCGCCTCCACCGTCACGTCGTCCGGCGAGAGCCCGGCGAGGTCGACGGCCGCGCGGACGGTCATCGGCGCCCCGACGACGGGGGTGTCCGGCAGCCCGGACGCGTCCACCCCGATGACCTGCACCTTCGTCCAGGCGGCGTTGAGCCGGGCCCGGTAGGCGGCGACCTCGCGCGCCCCCCGGAAGCCCGACGCCGTGACGGCCCGGGCCGCTCGGGCGGCCGGGGTGTACCAGTCCTCGACGTACTCGCGGACCATCCGGGTCGCCTGCACCTGCGGCCGCAGCGACTCCAGGACGTGGCGCACCAGCCCGGTCCAGCGCAGCGGCACCCCTTCGTCCCGCTCGTAGAAGGTCGGGCCCACCTGGGTGGCCAGCAGCTCGTAGAGCGCGGACGCCTCCAGGTCGTCCCGCTTGTGCGGGTCGGAGATGCCGTCCGCGGTGGGGATCGCCCAGCCGTTGGCCCCGTCGTAGAGCTCATCCCACCAGCCGTCCCGGATGGAGAGGTTGAGCCCGCCGTTGAGCGCGGACTTCATGCCGGACGTGCCGCAGGCCTCCAAGGGCCGCAACGGGTTGTTGAGCCAGACGTCGCAGCCCCAGTAGAGGTAGCGGGCCATCGACATGTCGTAGTCCGGCAGGAACACGATCCGGTGCCGTACAGCGGGATCGTCCGCGAACCGGACGATCTGCTGGATCAGGGCCTTGCCGCCGTCGTCCGCGGGGTGGGACTTGCCCGCGACGATCAGCTGCACCGGCCGGTGCGGGTCCAGCAGCAGGTCCCGGAGCCGGTCCGGGTCGCGCAGCATCAGGGTGAGCCGCTTGTAGGTGGGGACGCGGCGGGCGAACCCGACCGTGAGGACGTCCGGGTCGAAGACGTGGTCGGTCCAGCCCAGCTCGGGCGTCGAGGCGCCGCGCTCCAGCCAGGCCGCCCGCACCCGGCGCCGGACCTCGTCGACGAGCCGGGCGCGCAACGTGTTCCGCAGCCCCCACAGCTCGGCGTCCCCGACCTGCAGTGGATGGCCCGGCTCGCCGACCAGGTCGGAGACCTCGGGCGCCTCCCAGGTGTGCCCGTGCACGCCGTTGGTGACCGAGCCGATCGGCACCTCGGCGGCGTCGAACCCGGACCAGAGGCCGCCGAACATGCGACGGGAGACCTCCCCGTGCAGCTTCGAGACGCCGTTGGCGCGCTGCGCGAGGCGCAGTCCCATGTGCGCCATGTTGTACATCGCCGGGTCGTCCTCCGAGCCCAGCGCCAGCAGGCGGTCCGTGGGGACGCCCGGCAGCAATGCGTCGGTGAGGTAGCGGCGCACGAGGTCGGCCGGGAACCGGTCGATGCCCGCGGGCACCGGGGTGTGGGTGGTGAAGACCGTGCCGGCGCGGACGGCGGCCAGGGCCTGGTCGAAGTCCAGGTCGTGGGCGTCCTGCAGCTCGCGGATGCGCTCGAGGCCGAGGAACCCGGCGTGCCCCTCGTTGGTGTGGAAGACCTCCGGCTCGGCGTGCCCGGTGGCGCGGCAGTACGCGCGCACCGCCCGCACCCCGCCGACGCCGATCAGGATCTCCTGCTTGATCCGGTGGTCCTGGTCGCCGCCGTAGAGCCGGTCGGTGACGGTCCGCAGGTCGGGGTCGTTGTCCTCGATGTCCGCGTCGAGCAGCAGCAACGGCACGCGCCCGACGGCGGCCTGCCACACCCGCGCCGCCAGCGTGCGGCCCTCGGGCATGGCCACCTCGACGAGCACCGGCGCGCCCTCGGGGTCGGTGAGCAGCTGCAGCGGCAGGCCCTGGGGATCGAGGACCGGGTAGTGCTCGAGCTGCCAGCCGTCCAGCGAGAGGGACTGGCGGAAGTAACCGGACTGGTACAGCAGCCCGACGGCGACCAGCGGCACCCCGAGGTCGCTCGCCGCCTTGAGGTGGTCCCCGGCCAGCACGCCGAGCCCGCCGGAGTAGTTCGGCAGCACCTCCGAGACGCCGAACTCCATGGAGAAGTAGGCGACGGCCGCGGGCAGGTCGCCCTGCGCCTGGTACCAGCGGTCCTCACCCAGGTAGCGCTCCAGGTCCGCCGCGAGGTCGCCGACCTGCGTCACCAGGTCCGAGTCCTGCGCGAGCTCGCGCAGCGTGGCCGTGGGGATCTCGCCGAGCAGCCGCACCGGGTCTTCGCCCGCGCGCGTCCACGCCGCCGGGTCGAGCGACGCGAACAGCTCGCGCGTGGCCGGATGCCAGCTCCACCGCAGGTTCACGGCGAGGGTCTGCAGCGGGGCGAGCGGCTCCGGCAGCTGGGCACGGACGGTGAAGCGGCGCAGGGCTCTCACGGACGGCACCCTATTACCCGCACCGACCCGGGCCTCGGTTCAGCTCCCGGCGACCGCGGCCCGCACGATCGGGTGGAACGCGCGGCTACTCCGTCGGGTGAGGGGTTCCTCCCCGCGGCCCAGCGCGCGGTGACGCTGCGCGACGGCCGGCCATCCCGGCCCGTCGAGCGCGCGCCGGACGGCCGGTGCCGCTCGGTGAAGAGCACGTGACAACACGAGCCGACCCGCCCTCCCGTCACGCGCGGTGTGGACGGACTCGGTACGGTTGTCCCGCACGCCACAGGGGTATCCGGCGGGCGAATCCGAAGATCGAGACACGGGGGTGAGGGTCCGATATGACCGGTCGGCTCGGAATCGACGACGTCAGCCCCTGTGTGGGGGACGGGCGGCATCCGAGCAAGGCCGTCGTCGGTGAGGTCCTCCCCATCCGCGCCACGGTCTGGCGCGAGGGACACGACGCGGTCGCCGCGAACGTGGTCTGGAAGCGGCTGGGCTCCCGGGAGCAGGCCGAGCACGTGCGCATGGAGCCCGACGGGATCGGCACCGACCGGTTCGCCGCGACCGTCGTGCCGGACGAGGCGGGCCTGTGGACCTTCCGGGTGGACGCCTGGAGCGACCCGTGGGCCACCTGGCGCCACCACGTCGAGGCCAAGATGAAGGCCAACCAGACTCCGGAGGAGCTGGCCAACGACCTCGAGACCGGCGCCCGGCTGCTGCAGCGCGTGGGCCGCCGCCCGAGCGAGCGCCCGCACCGCGACCTCCTCTTCGGCGCCGCGAACGCGTTGCGGGACACCGCGCTTCCGCTGCACACCCGCGTGGCGCCCGCGCTGTTCCCGGCCGTGCACCAGATCATGACCGAGCGCCCGGTGCGCGAGCTGATCACCCGCGGCCGCACCCACCAGGTCTACGTCGACCGCGAGCGCGCGCTGTTCGGCTCCTGGTACGAGTTCTTCCCCCGCTCCACCGGCGGGCGGGACGAGACCGGCCGCGCCGTGCACGGCTCGTTCGTCACCGCGGCCAAGGAGCTGGACCGCATCGCGGCGATGAACTTCGACGTGGTGTACCTCCCCCCGATCCACCCCATCGGCACCGTGCACCGCAAGGGCCGCAACAACTCCGTGCACGCCGAGGGCGGGGACGTCGGGTCGCCGTGGGCGATCGGGTCCGCGGAGGGCGGGCACGACGCGATCGATCCCGAGCTCGGCACGATCGACGACTTCGACTCGTTCGTCGCCCGCGCCCGCGACCTGGGGCTGGAGGTGGCGCTGGACTTCGCGCTGCAGTGCGCGCCGGACCACCCCTGGGTCGAGTCGCACCCGGAGTGGTTCACGGTGCGCCCGGACGGCTCGATCGCCTACGCGGAGAACCCGCCGAAGAAGTACCAGGACATCTACCCGATCAACTTCGACAACGACCCGGCGGGCATCTACGCCGAGTCGCTGCGGGTGGTGCTGCACTGGGTCGAGCACGGCGTGCGGATCTTCCGGGTGGACAACCCGCACACCAAGCCGCCGAACTTCTGGCACTGGCTGATCTGGCAGGTCAAGGCCCGTTACCCCGATGTGCTGTTCCTCGCCGAGGCGTTCACCCGCCCGGCCCGGCTGTTCGGGCTCGCGCGGCTCGGCTTCACCCAGTCCTACACGTACTTCACGTGGCGGACCGAGGCCCAGGAGCTCGGCGAGTTCGCGCTCATGCACGCCGAGCACGCGGACGAGTGCAGGCCGAACCTGTTCGTCAACACCCCGGACATCCTCCACGAGTCGCTGCAGACCGGCGGCCCGGCGATGTTCGCGATCCGCGCGGTGCTGGCGTCCACGATGTCGCCGACCTGGGGCGTCTACTCCGGGTTCGAGCTGTTCGAGGGCACGCCCGTCAAGCCGGGGTCCGAGGAGTATCTCGACTCCGAGAAGTACGAGCTGCGGCCGCGGGACTTCCAGGGCGCGCTCAACGAGGGGCGCTCGCTGGAGCCGTTCCTCGGGCGGCTCAACGAGATCCGCCGCGCCCACCCGGCGCTACAGCAGCTGCGCGAGATCCACGTGCACGAGGTGGACAATCCCGAGCTGCTCGTCTATTCGAAGAAGGACCCGGCGAGCGGGGACACCGTCATCGTGGTCGTCACGCTGAACTCGCGGGACATGCGCGAGGGCTTCGTCCGGCTGGACATGCCGGAGCTCGGACTGGACTGGCCGGACACGTTCCCGGTGACCGACGAGCTGTCGGGCGAGACCTTCACCTGGCGGGAGCGGAACTTCGTGCGGCTGCAGCCGTGGGAGAACGTGGCCCACATCCTGCGCGTGCACGCGGCGGCCTGACACCTGCTCGTCCCGAACGCCGGTCCCCCCGATGCGGGGCCGGCGTTCCGGCGTCACCGCACTCGCAAAAGTGATATCACTTTGCTATGGTGAGCATGTCACGAAAGGAGCTCACCATGACCGACTCCCTCACCCCCTCGCCCGCGCCCGAGATGCCCCGGGCCCACGTCGAGGAGCGCTCGTTTGAGGGCGCGAGCGGCTTCGCGATGCTCACCGTGTCCCTGGTCCTGGTCGTCGGTGGCGTCCTGCTGCTGGCGCTGGCCGGGATCGTGCCGCTCGTGGTGCTCGGCGCGGTGGCCGTGTTCCTGGGCGTCGTCGCGGCGTTCGGGCTGACCGCGGTCGCACCCGGCGAGGCCCGCGTCGTCCAGCTGTTCGGCCGCTATCTCGGCACGATCCGGACCAGCGGCTTCCGCTGGGTCAACCCCTTCACCGGGCGTCGCAAGGTCTCCACCCGGATCCGCAACCACGAGACCGACCTCGCCAAGGTGAACGACGCCGACGGAAACCCGATCGAGATCGCGGCGGTCGTCGTCTGGCAGGTGCGGGACACCGCGAAGGCGAGCTTCGAGGTGGACGACTTCGTGGAGTTCGTCGCCATCCAGTCCGAGACGGCCGTGCGGCACATCGCCACCAGCTACCCCTACGACAACCAGGGCGCACCCGGGCTCTCGTTGCGGGACAACGCGGACGAGATCACCGGGCGGCTGTCCAAGGAGATCGCGGCACGGGTCGAGTCCGCGGGCGTGGCCGTGATCGAGTCCCGGATCACCCGGCTCTCCTACGCCCCCGAGATCGCCCAGGCGATGCTACGGCGCCAGCAGGCCGGGGCCGTGGTCGCGGCGCGCACGCAGATCGTCGACGGGGCCGTCGGCATGGTCAAGCAGGCGCTGGACCGGCTCAGCGAGGAGGAGGTCGTGGACCTCGACGAGGAGCGCAAGGCCAGCATGGTCAGCAACCTGCTCGTGGTGCTGTGTGGCGACCGGGACACCCAGCCGATCGTCAACGCGGGCACGCTCTACTCCTGAGCAGCCGTGCCGTCCGAACGCAAGAAGCTGCTGCTGCGGCTCGACCCGGCCGTCCACGACGCCCTGGTCCGCTGGGCGGACGACGAGCTGCGCAGCACCAACGCCCAGATCGAGTTCCTGCTGCGGCGGGCCCTGGCCGATGCGGGCCGGGCGCCCAAGGCCGCGGAACCGATCCGCAGGCCGGGGCGCCCCCGGACCACCGACACCTGAGGAGGCGCCGTGCCGACCACCCCGATCACCCTCCCCGAGCGGATGTACCTGATCTCTTGGGACCCCGACCGCAGGCGCTTCACGGGCTCCGGTGAGCGGGACCTGCTGCTGCGCGCGGCGGCGCTGGCCGATCTCGTGCTCGCCGGCGTACTGAGGGACGCCGACGGGCGGGCCGTCGTCGTGCCGGGGGCGCGGCCGCCCGCGGACCCCTTCCTCGCCGAGGTGTTCGCGCAGGTCGCCGCCCGCGAGAGGCCCCGGCGCTGGCAGACCTGGGTCAACCACCGCTCCGGCAGGGCCACCCGGCTGGTGCGCGACCGGCTGGCGCAGGCCCGGTGGGTCGCCGTCGAGCCACGCAGGCTGCTCGGGATCATCCCGGCGGACCGGGTCACCGCCCGGGACCCGCGGGCCGTCCGACGGCTGACCGACGCCGCCGCGGCGACCCTGCGGGCCCCCCGCGTCGACACCGTGCCCGAGACCGACGCGGCGGCGGCCGCCCTCGCCGCCGCGGCCGGCCTGCGCACCGTGCTGTCGCGCAAGGAGGCCCGCGCCCGCAAGGAGCGGATCAGCGCGCTCGGCGAGCGGATCGCGCCCGTGCCGACGGCGCTGCGGAAGGCCGTCTCGGGCCGACACGCCGCCGCCGCGTCCTAAATGCTCCGACCTGCTGGATCTCCGCACCCCCGATAGAGTCGACACCGATGAGTGAGACGGTCGAGACGGGCGGCGAGATCCTCGTCAGTGAGCCCGAGGCGGAGGACTACGGCCATGCCCGCGCTCTCGAGGTGGAGCCGGACTGGTTCAAGACGGCCGTGTTCTACGAGGTGCTGGTCCGGGCGTTCAACGACTCCAACCGGGACGGCTTCGGCGACCTGCGCGGGCTCACCGAGAAGCTGGACTACATCCAGTGGCTCGGCGTGGACTGCCTCTGGCTGCCGCCCTTCTACGACTCCCCGCTGCGCGACGGCGGGTACGACATCCGGGACTTCCGCGCGGTGCTGCCGGAGTTCGGCACGGTCGAGGACTTCGTCACCCTGCTGGACGAGGCGCACAAGCGCGGCATCCGGGTGATCACCGACCTGGTCATGAACCACTGCTCGGACCAGCACCCCTGGTTCGAGGCCTCGCGCCGCGACCCGGAGGGCCCGTACGGGGACTTCTTCGTCTGGTCGGACGACGACACCCGCTACGCGGACGCGCGGATCATCTTCGTGGACACCGAGACGTCGAACTGGACCTACGACCCGGTGCGCGGCCAGTTCTACTGGCACCGCTTCTTCTCCCACCAGCCGGACCTGAACTACGACAACCCGGCCGTGCAGGAGGCGATGATCGACGTCCTGCGCTTCTGGCTGGACCTCGGGATCGACGGCTTCCGCCTCGACGCCGTGCCCTACCTCTACGAGCGCGAGGGCACCAACTGCGAGAACCTCACCGAGACCCACGCGTTCCTCAAGCGCTGCCGCAAGGTGCTCGACGACGAGTACCCCGGCCGGGTCATGCTCGCCGAGGCCAACCAGTGGCCGTCGGACGTCGTGGAGTACTTCGGGGACCCGGCCGTCGGCGGGGACGAGTGCCACATGGCCTTCCACTTCCCGCTCATGCCGCGGATCTTCATGGCCGTGCGGCGGGAGAACCGCTTCCCGATCTCGGAGATCCTCGCCCAGACGCCCGCGATCCCGTCCGGCGCGCAGTGGGGCATCTTCCTGCGCAACCACGACGAGCTCACCCTCGAGATGGTCAGCGACGAGGAACGCGACTACATGTACGCGGAGTACGCCAAGGACCCGCGGATGAAGGCCAACATCGGGATCCGGCGGCGGCTGGCCCCGCTGCTGGAGAACGACCGCAACCAGCTGGAGCTGTTCACCGCGCTGCTGCTGTCCCTGCCGGGCTCCCCCGTCCTCTACTACGGAGACGAGATCGGCATGGGGGACAACATCTGGCTCGGTGACCGGGACGCGGTCCGCAGCCCGATGCAGTGGACCCCGGACCGCAACGCCGGGTTCTCCCAGTGCGACCCCGGCAGGCTCTACCAGCCGACGATCATGGACCCGGTGTACGGCTACCAGGCGGTGAACGTCGAGGCGCAGTCGAACTCGTCGACCTCGCTGCTGCACTGGACCCGGCACATGATCGAGGTCCGCAAGCGCCACCACGCGTTCGGGCTCGGGGACTTCCACGAGCTCGGCGGGTCGAACCCGTCGGTCCTGGCGTATACGCGGACCCACGACGGGGACACCGTGCTGTGCGTCAACAACATGAGCCGGTTCCCGCAGCCGGTGGAGCTGGACCTCTCCGCGTGGGAGGGCCACGCACCGTGGGAGCTGACCGGTGGGGTGCCGTTCCCGCGGATCGGCAGGCTGCCGTACCTGCTCACGCTGCCGGGGCACGGCTTCTACTGGTTCGTGATCCGGCCGGCGGAGGAGGACTCTTGAGCCCCCTCGCCACCGAGCTCCCCGCCCACCTGCCGGACTACCTCGGGCGGCAGCGCTGGTTCCCGGCCAAGGGGCGGCCCGTCGCGGCGGTCGCGGTGGCGTCCGAGACCGCGCTGGTGAGCGAGGGCGAGCTGCTGCTGGACCTGTGCCTGCTGCGGGTGACGTTCGCGGACTCCGCCGTCCCGGAGCACTTCCAGGTGCTCGTCGGGCGGCGGCACCAGCCGTCGTCGGAACTGGACTACGCGACGATCGGTGCCGTCGGGGACCGGATCGCCTACGACGCGATGTGGGACCACGAGGCGACCGCGTTCCTGCTCGCCGCGCTGCGCGAGGGCCGGACGTTCGGGGACGTGCGGTTCGTGCCGGAGCCGGGGGCCTCGTTGCCGGACAAGGGCTATGGGCGGCCGCTCGGGGTGGAGCAGTCCAACACGTCGGTGGCGTTCGGCGAGCAGAGCATCTTCAAGCTGTTCCGCAAGGTCTCCCCCGGGGTGAACCCCGATCTCGAGCTGCACCGCGCGCTGCGCGCCGTCGGCTCGACGCAGGTGGCCTCGCTGCAGGGCGCCGTCGAGGGCGTGCTCGACGGCGAGCCCGCCACCCTCGGCATGCTGCAGGACTTCGCGTCGAACTCGGCCGAGGGCTGGGCGATGGCGCTGACCAGCGTGCGGGACCTGTTCGCGGAGGCGGACCTCTACGCCAACGAGGTCGGCGGTGACTTCGCCGCCGAGTCGCGGCGGCTCGGTGAGACGGTCGCGGTGGTGCACTCCGAGCTGGCCGCGGCGCTGGGCACCGGCACCCGGCCCGCGGCCGAGCTGCGGGCCGCCCTCGAAGCCCGGCTCGACGCCGCCGTGGCCCAGGTCCCCGAGCTCGCCCCGCACGCCGACGGGATCCGCGCGGTGTACGCGGCGCTGGAGGGCGAGATCCCGACCCAACGGGTGCACGGGGACCTGCACCTCGGCCAGACCCTGCGCACCCCGAAGGGCTGGCTGCTGATCGACTTCGAGGGCGAGCCCGCGACCCCGCTGGCCGAGCGGCGCCGGCGGGACTCCGCGCTGCGGGACGTGGCCGGGATGCTGCGCTCCTTCGACTACGCCGTCTACCACCAGGTGCTGCTCGGGGAGCCGACGGACGCGCACGAGGAGCAGCAGCTGATGCACCGGGCGGACGAGTGGGCGGTGCGCAACCGCTCCGCGTTCTGCGACGGGTACGCGTTCGGCGCGGGGACCGACCCGCGGTCGCAGGCGGCGGTGCTGCGCGCCTACGAGCTGGACAAGGCGGTCTACGAGGTGCTGTACGAGACGCGGTCGCGACCGGCCTGGGCGGTCATCCCGCTGGGCGGGATCGCGCGGATCGTCGCGGAGGCGGCGGAGAAGGGGGTGGACTCGGTGGACTCGGAGTCCGACCCCCACATCTCGCTGTAGGCCACGACTGCGATGGCGGACCAGAGTGAGCGCCGCCGGCCGGGGGGCAATAGGGTTCCCCGGGTGGCACACGAGGACACCCGCACGATCGACCCCTGCCCCCCGGACCAGGCGACGACCGACCGGCTGCTGGGTGGCGCGCACCACGACCCGCACGGCGTCCTGGGCGCGCACCAGACGGCTGGGGGCGGCACCGTCATCCGGGTCCTGCGGCCCCACGCGGACGGCGTGTCCGTCCTGCGCAACGGCGACCCGAACGACGCGCACCCCCTGGTCAAGGTGCACGACGCCGGGCTGTTCTCCGGCGTCGTCGACGGGCCGGGCGGGGACTACCGGCTCGCGGTCCGCTACGGCGAGCGCACGGACGTCGTCGACGACCCCTACCGCTGGCTGCCCACCCTGGGCGAGGTGGACCTGCACCTGATCGGCGAGGGCCGCCACGAGCGGCTGTGGGACGTGCTGGGCGCGCACGTGCGCACCTACGACACGCCGTCCGGGCAGGTCACGGGCACGAGCTTCGCCGTGTGGGCGCCGAGCGCGCAGGGCGTGCGCGTCACCGGGGACTTCGACGGCTGGGCGGGCTGGGCGCACCCGATGCGCTCGCTCGGATCGTCGGGCGTGTGGGAGCTGTTCGTGCCGGACGTGGGCGTCGGGACCCGGTACAAGTACCGGATCCTCGGGCGGGACGGCGTGTGGCGGGACAAGGCGGACCCGATGGCGTTCGCGACCGAGGTCCCGCCGCAGACCGCGTCCGTGGTCACCTCCCTCCACCACGAGTGGCAGGACGAGCAGTGGATGGCCTCGCGCGCGGTGCGCCAGCCGCACGCCGAGCCGATGAGCGTCTACGAGCTGCACCTCGGGTCGTGGCGGCCGGGCAACGGCTACCGCGAGATCGCCGACCAGCTGGTCGAGTACCTGGACGAGACGGGCTTCACGCACGTCGAGCTGCTGCCGGTCGCCGAGCACCCGTTCGGCGGGTCCTGGGGCTACCAGGTCACCTCGTACTACGCGCCGACCTCGCGGTACGGCACCCCGGACGACTTCCGCTACTTCGTGGACACGTTGCACCAGGCCGGGTACGGCGTGATCGTCGACTGGGTGCCCGCGCACTTCCCGCGGGACGAGTGGGCGCTCGCGCGCTTCGACGGCACCCCGCTCTACGAGCACGCGGACCCCCGCCGCGGTGAGCAGCCGGACTGGGGCACGCTCGTGTTCGACTTCGGGCGCACCGAGGTCCGGAACTTCCTGGTGGCGAACGCGCTGTTCTGGTTCGACCAGTTCCACATCGACGGTCTGCGGGTGGACGCCGTCGCCTCGATGCTCTACCTGGACTACTCCCGGGCGGACGGGCAGTGGCTGCCGAACGTCCACGGCGGCCGGGAGAACCTGGACGCGGTCTCCTTCCTGCAGGAGATGAACGCGACCGTCTACAAGAGGTTCCCCGGCGTCGTGACCATCGCCGAGGAGTCCACCGCGTGGCCGGGCGTCACGCGGCCCACCTACATGGGCGGGCTCGGCTTCGGCTTCAAGTGGAACATGGGCTGGATGCACGACACGCTGGACTACGCAGGCCACGATCCCGTGCACCGCAGCTACCACCACAACCAGATGACGTTCTCGCTCATGTACGCCTTCAGCGAGAACTACGTCCTGCCGATCAGCCACGACGAGGTCGTGCACGGCAAGGGCTCGCTGTGGACCCGGATGCCCGGCGACGACTGGAACAAGGCCGCCAACGTCCGGGCGCTGCTGGCGTTCATGTGGGCCCATCCGGGCAAGCAGCTGCTGTTCATGGGGCAGGAGTTCGGGCAGGTCCGGGAGTGGTCCGAGGAGCGCTCGCTCGACTGGGAGCTGCTCGCCGACCCGCTGCACGGCGGCATCAAGACGCTCGTCGGGGACCTGAACCGCACCTACAAGGAGCACCCGGCGCTCTGGACGATGGACGTCTCACCCGAGGGCTTCTCCTGGATCGACGCGAACGACGCCGCGGGGAACGTGCTGTCCTTCCTGCGCCAGGGCACCGACCACGACGGCCGTCCCGCCGTCCTGGCGTGCATCGCCAACTTCTCCGGGCAGCCGCAGGAGAACTACCGCGTCGGGCTGCCGTTCGCGGGCCGGTGGCGGGAGCTGGTGAACACCGACTCCGAGTCCTACGGCGGCTCCGGCGTGGGCAACCTCGGGACGGTCGTGGCGGAGCGCACCGCCTGGCACGCCCGCCCGGCCAGCGCGGTCCTGCGCCTCCCCCCGGCGGGAGTCCTCTGGCTCGTCCCCGAGGACACCGGCGGCCCGGTGCACCCCCGCCGCCCCGCCTGATCCCTCCGCAGCGGATCGCATTATGGATCCACAACGCGCGTAAACCCCCGCCCGGAGCGCATTAAGGATCCATAACGCGTTCCGGGCCGGGGCTCATGCCCGTTGTGGATCCATAATGCGGGTGGGGGCCGCGCGGCGGAGCAGGGTGAGCCAGTACGCGACGAGGATGGCGCAGTAGAGGCTGCGGCCCACCGGGGACCAGGGGTTCCCGTCGACCCAGAGGTCGCCCCAGCTGACCGGGACCAGCGGGAGCGCGAACAGCGCGGCCGCCCACTCCCGCCGCAGCCCGCCCGCGACGGCGACCAGGATCCCCGGCCACAGCAGCAGCAGGTAGTTGTGCCAGGAGATCGGGGACATCAGCAGCCCCGCCGCGACCACGGCGAACGGTGCGGTGCCGGCCGGGTCCGCGTGGCTGCGGGCGAGCCGGGACAGCGTCCCGACGAGCACGACCAGCCCGAGGACCGCGCCGATCGCCGAGGGCAGGCCCAGGCGCAGGAGCAGGCCGGGGAAGGCCGCGTTGTCCAGCACGTCCGGCACGGGTTCGGTGAAGCCGATCCGCAGCCACTCCAGCGCGCTCGACGGCCCGGCGGCCAGCGCCCCGACGGCGGTCGCGACCACGGCCCCGGCGATCCCCGCGGCGAACGGCCGCCACCGCCGCTGCACCGCCGGGAGCAGCAGGACCGGGGCGAGCGAGGGCTTCAGCGCGACCGCCACGCCGTAGCAGGCGGCCGCGGCGCGGGGACGCCCGCGCCGTTCGCACACCCAGCCCGCGACCAGCAGCGCGAGCAGCAGCCCGTAGATCTGGCCCAGGACGAGGGTGCCGTGCAGGGGCGAGGACAACGCCATCGCGAGCGTCGCGCCCGCGGTCCAGGGCCAGGGCAGCCGCAGCTCGCAGCCCACGACGACCACCGCGGCCAGCACGAGGACCAGCGTGAACGCCGCGAACACCCGGTAGGCGAGGAGCGGGTCGAACGCGGTCACCGGGGCGAGCACGAGGCTCAGCAGCGGCGGATTGAGGTTCCGAAGCTTCGCGCCGGTGGAGTAGATGTCGGTGCCGTGGACGAGCGCCGAGGCGGACTGCCAGAAGGTGTCGAAGTCGACGTGCAGCTCCCGCATGTCCGTCGACGGCAGGAGCGTGACCAGGCCGTTCGGGTGCGCGACCGTCAGGCCGACGGCGAGGCCGAAGGCGGCGACCGCGAGGAGCACCGCCCCGATCCGGGCGGGGGGCCACGCCCGGCGGGGACGCCCGTCGAGCGCGGGGGACCTGGTCGTCGACACGACGACCGACCCTAACCACCGTCTCGGCGCCGCCGCCGCCGGCCCCGGCGTCGCTCGGTGACGGTGGGGCCGCCCAGGCATCAGAACAGGGCGCGGCCCAGGGCTCGGCGGGCCTTGCTCACCCGCGGGTCGTCCGCGGGGTAGAGCTCGAAGAGGCCGACCAGGTGCACCCTGGCCCGCTCCCGGTCCTGGTCGAACGTCCGCGCGACCGTGTTCACCAGCCGTTGGAAGGCGGCCTCCGGCTTGTCCAGCGCGACCTCGGCGTCCGCCGCGGCGAGCTGGGCGTCCACGTCGTCCGGGGCCGCGTCCGCCGCGGCGATCGCGGCCGGGTCCGCGGACTCGGCGCGGGCCAGGAACCGGACCTGCGCGATCGCGGCGGTGGCCTGCTCGTTCGCCGGCTCGGCGTCCAGGATCGCCTCGTAGGCGGCCTCCGCGGCGGCGTAGTCCCCCGCCTCGAGCGCCTCCTCGGCCGCGGTGAACCGCGGGTCCTCGGGCTCCTCGACGGGCTCGGTGCCCCCGGCGGCCGCCCGCGCCTCGCCCTCGGCGATCGCGGGCATCCGGTCCCGCAGCGCGTCCAGCAGGCGCTGGATCCAGTCCTTGACCTGCGGCTCGGGCAGCGCGCCCTGGAAGGCGTCCACCGGCTGCCCGCCGACGACCGCGACGACCATCGGGATGGACTGCACGCCGAACGCCTGCGCGATGCGCGGGTTCGCGTCCACGTCCACCTTCGCGAGGATCCACGCCCCGCCGCCCGCCGCCGCGAGCCGCTCGAGGACCGGGGAGAGCTGCTTGCACGGCTCACACCAGGTGGCCCACAGGTCCACGATCACCGGGACCTGCATCGAGCGCTCCAGCACGTCCGGCTGGAAGCCCTGCTCGGTGACGTCCAGGACGTACTGTCCGCCGCCTGCGGCGGGCGGTCCGGAGGTGGGCGCGGACTGGGCGCGGGCGGCGGCCTCGGAGCGGGCCTTCAACGCGGAGAGGTCGACGGCGCCGGCCAGGGCGGACGACAACGCCGCCGTCTGTGCCGCCTGACGGGGGTTGGGTCGAGACACGCCCCCCATCCTGGCACGATCAGCCCGTCGCGGCCGCCACGAGGGGTCACCGCGCGCAACGGCTCCGACGCCCGCCGCGTCCGACGGCGCGGTGCTCCGGCTCCGCGCTGGTCACACCCTCGTCGACACCCGTCCTCGAGCTCCCGCCACGCCCCGACCCCTCGATCGTCGGATCACCGGTCCGCGGGTTTCCATTGGGCCGATCCGGTCACGTGCGGGCACTCCGGGTCGCGACGGCCGCGTCGTGATCACCGGACCGGCGGAGCACCACGCAGGAGGTCCGCTCGTTGGACCAGACGAAGTGACGCTCACGTCACTGTGCGTAGATGCGGACGGAGTCGATCCCCCGATACCCGTCCCCTGACCGGAGGATCTCCCATGAGCGAGAACACGACCGAGACCGCCGACCGCCTGCTCGCCGAAGCGCGCAAGAAGACCGCCCGGGAGCAGAGCCCGGCGCTGGGCAAGGCGGCCCTGATCGTGGGCATCATCGCGCTGGTCGTCAGCCCGATCTCGATCGCGGGCTGGATCGGCGGCGTCGCGGCGCTCGTCGTCGGCGGCCTGGCGGTGCGCAACCCGCAGACCGCGAAGCTCGCCAAGATCGGTATGGGCCTGGGCTTCCTCGCCATCCTGGTGGGCGTGTTCTTCTTCACGTTGAACATCGCCTGACGCGTCCGGACTCGCCGTCACGCCGTGCGCGGGGCGGCGAGCTCCCCGGACCGGTTCTCACTCACCGAGCGCCCGCTCTATCCGCTCCACCTTCGCCGCGAGCTGCCCGGTCCAGCCCGGCCGGATGTCCGCCTTGAGCACCAGGCTCACCCGCGGCGAGTGCGCCTGCACGGCCTCGACGGCCGCCTTCACCACGGCCATCCCCTCGTCCCACGTCTCGGACTCGATCGTGGTGAACATCGAGGTGGTCTCGTTGGGCAGCCCGGACTCGCGGACGACCCGGACGGCCTCGGCGACGGCCGCGCCGACGCTCCCGTCCTCGGTCGCGCTTGCGGACGGGGCGATGCTGAACGCGAAGAGCATGCGCTCAGCTTAGAATCCTCCCTGCTAGCGTGCCGTTCCATGGCGTTGCACGGCCCCCTGCCCTTCGACCCGATCGACCGGGCGGCCGAGCTGTGGGCGGAGCGGATCGGCCCGTCGTCCACCATGCGCGCGGTGACCAGCGTGATGCGGGTCCAGCAGATCCTGCTCTCGGCCGTGGACGCCGCGCTGAAGCCGCACGGGCTCACCTTCGCCCGCTACGAGGCGCTCGTGCTGCTGTCCTTCGCGCGGACGAACAAGCTGCCGATGCGGGTGATGGGCGAGCGGCTGCAGCTGCACCCCACGAGCGTCACGAACATCGTGGACCGGCTCCAGGCCGACGGGCTCGTCCGCCGCACCCCGCACCCCACGGACCGGCGCGCCACCCTCGTCGAGATCACGGCGGACGGGCTCGTCCGCCTGGACGAGGCCACGAAGTCCGTCACCGAGACCGACTTCGGGCTGGTCGGGCTGGACGAGGCCGACAAGGACACCCTGTTCGCCCTGCTCGCCCGGATCCGCAAGTCGTCCGGGGACTACGCCTGAGCCAGGACCGCGGCGGCGAAGGCCACCCGGTGGTCCTTCGTCCACGGCGCGCCCCGGCGGGTCCGCGAGAGGTCCACGCCTGATCGCGCCTCGACCGTGCGCGCGTCGTAGGTGTGCACGGTCCAGCCGAGGGACTCCGCGACCTCGGCGAGCACCCGCCGGTAGTGGACGGCGTCGGCACGGGACTCGTACGGGGGGCGGCGCAGCGCCGCGATGTCCTCGGGCAGGTCGGGCATGGCGCGCAGCGACAGCGACTCGATCGGCCCGGGCAGCCCGGCCAGTGCCGTGCGGGTCGCCCGCACGGCCGACTCCCGCACCCGCGCGACCAGCGCGGAGAGCTCCGCGTCGGTCCGGTCGGGCGTGCCGTGCTGCGGCCAGGTCCCACCCTCGTGATGGATCGGGGCCACCGGCAGCCCGGGCTCGACCAGGGCGATCCGGCGCCGGTCCACCACCTCGTCGCCCCGCGCGGTCACCGCGATCGCCCACCCGAGATGGTCCGCGACGCCGACGTGCACGGCTACAGGTCCGCGAGCAGTCGTGCGGCGGCCGCGTAGGGATCCGAGCGACCGGCCACCACCTCGTCGGCGAGGACGTCGAGCGCCGCCCCGCCGCGGACCCGCCCGATCCGCTCCCGCACGCGCTCCAGCCCGATCGCCTCGATCTCCGCCGCCGCCCGCCGCCTGCGCCGCCGCGCGCCCTCGCCGGACTCGGCCAGCCAGGCGTGGTGCTCGGCGACGGCCTCGACGACCTCGGCGATCCCCTCGCCGCGGGCCGCGACGGTCTTGCAGACCGGCGGCCGCCACGCGTCCCGCCGCTCACCCAGCGACATCATGTAGCGCAGGTCCCGCACGGTCTGCGCCGCGCCGTCCCGGTCCGCCTTGTTGACCACGAAGACGTCCGCGATCTCGAGGATCCCGGCCTTCGCGGCCTGCACCCCGTCCCCCATCCCGGGCGCGAGCAGCACGAGCGTGGTGTCCGCCAGCGACACGACGTCCACCTCGGACTGCCCGACGCCCACGGTCTCGACCAGCACGACGTCGCACCCCGCGGCGTCGAGCACCCGCAGCGCCTGCGGGGTCGCCCAGGCCAGCCCGCCGAGGTGCCCGCGGGTGGCCATGGAGCGGATGAACACGCCGTCGTCGAGCGCGTGGTCGCCCATCCGCACCCGGTCGCCCAGCAGCGCGCCACCGGAGAACGGCGACGAGGGGTCGATCGCGAGCACGCCGACCCGTTTCCCGGCCCGCCGGAACGCCGTGACCAGCGCGGACGTGGTCGTCGACTTCCCGACGCCCGGGGAGCCGGTCAGTCCGACCACCTGCGCGCGCCCCGTGTGCGGGGCGAGCAGGGCGGCGATCTCGGGCAGGTCCGGCGAGCCGCTCTCCACGCGGGAGATCAGCTGGGCGACCGCCCGCTGCTGTCCCGTCAGCGCGCGGTCGACCAGGTCGGCAGCCTTCGTCACACCTTCAGGATGAGCGCGTCGCCCTGGCCGCCGCCACCGCAGAGCGCGGCCGCGCCGATCCCGCCGCCGCGCCGCTTGAGCTCCAGGGCGAGGTGCAGGGCGATCCGGGCGCCGGACATGCCGATCGGGTGCCCGATGGCGATGGCGCCGCCGTTGACGTTGACCTTGTCGTCCGGCAGGCCGAGCTTGCGGGCCGAGACCACGCCCACCGCGGCGAACGCCTCGTTGATCTCGACGAGGTCGAGGTCGGACGGCGCGATGCCCTGCTTGGCGCACGCCTTGGCGATGGCGTTGGCGGGCTGCTCCTGCAGCGAGGCGTCCGGCCCGGCGACGACGCCGTGGGCGCCGATCTCGGCGAGCCACTCCAGTCCGAGCTCCTGGGCCTTGGCCTTGCTCATCACGACGACCGCGGCGGCGCCGTCGGAGATCTGCGACGACGAGCCCGCGGTGATCGTGCCGTCCGCGGCGAAGGCCGGGCGGAGCTTGCCGAGGCTCTCCGCGGTGGTGTCGGCGCGCACGCCCTCGTCGGTGGCGAAGACGACCGGGTCGCCCTTCCGCTGCGGGATGGAGACCGGGACGATCTCGTCGTCGAACACGCCGTTCTTCTGGGCGGCGGCGGCCCGCTGGTGGCTGCGCGCGGCGAACTCGTCCTGGTCCGCCCGGGTGATCTCGTAGCGGCCGTTGTACTTCTCCGTCGAGACACCCATCGCCACCTGGTCGAACGCACAGAACAGCCCGTCGTACTGCATGTGGTCGACGAGCGTGGTGTCGCCGAACTTCGTGCCCTCGCGGGACTTCGGCAGCAGGTGGGGGGACTGGGTCATCGACTCCTGCCCGCCCGCGACAACGACGTCGAACTCGCCGGCGCGGATCAGCTGGTCGGCCAGGGCGATGGCGTCCACCCCGGACAGGCAGACCTTGTTGACGGTGAGCGCGGGCACGTCCATCGGGATGCCGGCCGCGACCGCCGCCTGCCGGGCCGGGATCTGCCCCGCGCCCGCGGTGAGCACCTGGCCCATGATCACGTACTCGACCTGCTCGGGCGCGACGCCCGCCTTCTCGAGGGCGCCCTTGATCGCGACCCCTCCGAGCTGCGCGCCCGAGAACCCCTTCAGTGAGCCGAGCAACCGGCCCACCGGAGTGCGCGCTCCAGCGACGATGACGGACTCGGCCACGACGACCTCCAGCGACTGCTTCGGAACCGGGATGTTCGGAACAGTACCCGCCGGTCACCACCGTGCCGACGGGCCGAACGGACGGGGTGAGCAGCCACACAGACCCCGCTCGGCCGTCCGGGATGCGATTCTCAGGGCATGACTGCACAGACGGAGACGACCCACGGAGCGCTCGGGTCCCTGCTCACGCAGATCGACCACGTCGGCATCGCGGTCGCGGACCTCGACGAGGCCATCGCCTGGTACCACGACGTGTTCGGGCTGGTGAACACCCATGAGGAGGTCAACGAGGAGCAGGGTGTGCGGGAGGCCATGCTGGCGGCCCCCGGCACGGACCCGGCCTCCGCGACCCGCATCCAGCTGCTCGCGCCGCTGGGGCCGGACTCGGCGATCGCGAAGTTCCTGGACCGCAACGGCCCCGGCCTGCAGCAGCTCGCGTACCGGGTGACCGACGTCGAGGCGGCGATGGAGATCCTCAAGGCCAAGGGGCTGCGGCTGCTCTACCCGGAGCCGCGCCGGGGCACGGCGAACTCCCGGATCAACTTCGTGCACCCGAAGGACGCGGGCGGCGTGCTCGTCGAACTGGTGGAGCCGGCGGCGACCCCGCACTGACCGTCCACGAGCGGCCCCTCCGATCGGAGGGTCGGAGGGGCTTCTTCATGCATACAGTCGGTGGCGTGCGTCACGATCGCGCCCCGCCTGCGCGGCGTGCCGCCACCATGCTGTGGGTACCATACTGAGCGGTAACTGATCGGCATAGCAAGCAGAGCCACCGGAGGCCCAGCCGTGCAGGAGATCCTCGACGCCATCCTCGCCGACGAGTTCGACGCCGTCGGCGCGCTCCCGGTCCCCGACCACTACCAGGCCATGACCGTCCACGAGGACGAGGCCGGGATGTTCGACGGCATCGAGACCCGCGACAAGGACCCGCGCAAGAGCCTGCACCTCGACACCGTGCCGACCCCGGAGCTCGGCCCGGGCGAGGCGATCGTGGCGGTGATGGCCAGCGCCATCAACTACAACACCGTGTGGACCTCGATCTTCGAGCCGGTGCCCACGTTCGGGTTCCTCAAGCGCTACGGCCGCGAGTCCGAGCTGGCCCGCCGACACGACCTGCCGTACCACATCGTCGGGTCCGACCTGGCCGGCGTCGTGCTGCGGACGGGGCCGGGGGTCAACGCATGGAAGCCCGGTGACCGGGTCGTCGCGCACTGCCTGTCGGTGGAGCTGGAGAGCCCGGACGGGCACAACGACACCATGATGGACCCGCAGCAGCGGATTTGGGGCTTCGAGACGAACTTCGGCGGGCTCGCGCAGCTCGCGCTGGTCAAGTCCAACCAGCTGATGCCCAAACCCGACCACCTGACGTGGGAGGAGGCGGCGTCGCCCGGCCTGGTGAACTCCACCGCCTACCGGCAGCTCGTCTCCCGCAACGGCGCGGACATGAAGCAGGGCGACACCGTGCTGATCTGGGGCGCGAGCGGCGGGCTCGGCTCCTACGCCACCCAGTTCGCCCTCAACGGTGGGGCGACCCCGGTCTGCGTCGTCTCCTCGCCGGAGAAGGCGGCGATCTGCCGGGCCATGGGCGCGGAGCTGATCATCGACCGCAACGCCGAGGGCTACAAGTTCTGGAAGGACCCGCAGACCCAGGACCCCAGGGAGTGGAAGCGGTTCGGGGCCAGGATCCGTGAGCTCACGGGCGGCGACGACCCGGACATCGTGTTCGAGCATCCGGGCCGCGAGACCTTCGGCGCCTCGGTCTACGTGGCGCGCAAGGGCGGCACGATCGTCACCTGCGCGTCGACGTCGGGGTACATGCACGAGTACGACAACCGGTACCTGTGGATGAACCTCAAGCGGATCGTGGGCTCGCACTTCGCGAACTACCGCGAGGCGTGGGAGGCGAACCGCCTGATCGACAAGGGGTTGGTCCATCCGACCGTCTCCAAGGTCTACCCGCTCGCGGACACCGGCCAGGCCGCCTACGACGTCCACCAGAACGCCCACCAGGGCAAGGTCGGCGTGCTCGCGCTGGCCCCCGAGGAGGGCCTCGGCGTGACGAACCCGGAGAAGCGGGCCAGGCACCTCGAGGCGATCAACCGGTTCCGAGGGGTCTGACCGTCAGACCCCTCCGGGGTGACGGCGCTTACTCGGACGTGGGAGTGACGCTCGGCGAGCGCCGTCGCCCGGTACGGTGACCGGCATGGTCGGTGAGGCGGAGAACACCCTGAACGACGCCGGTTTCCAGCCCTCGGCGGGCTTTCGCGTGGTTCGTCGGGGTTTCGACCAGGACCAGGTCAACGCCCATCTCCGACGGATAGACGCGGACGTCCGGTTGCTCGCCGCGGACCGGGACGCCGCCGTCGAGCAGGTGGGTCGGCTCGGTCAGGAGCTCGAGCAGGCGCGCGGCGAGGTCGAGAAGCTGCGCCAGCAGGTCCGCAGGCTCGCGGGCCCGCCGGACAGCGTGCAGGGCATGAGCGAGCGGATGCGCTCGATGCTGCGGCTGGCCGAGGACGAGGCCCGGGAGGCGCGGGCGGCGGCGGCGGCGGAGATCGCCGCGGCGCGCGCGTCCTTGGACCGCGAGATCGCCGAGACCCGCGCCGCGGCCGAGCAGGAGCGAGACGAGCTGCTCGCCCACGCTCGCGCGCGCACCGAGCGGATGGTCGCCGAGGCGAAGGCCCTGCAGGCGCAGGCGGCCCAGGACAAGCTCGCCGCCGAGGAGGAGATCAGCTCCTGGCGCGCCGAGGCCGAGGCCTCGGTCGCCGCGGCGACCAGCGCGGCCACCGCGGAGCGGGAGCGGCTCGACGCCGAGTCGTCGGCCCGCCGCGCGGAGGTCGAGGAGGACTTCCGGATCGCCATGGACCAGCGGCGGGCGGAGGCGCTCGGCGCGCTGCTGGCCGAGAAGGCGGAGCTCGAGCAGGAGACCGGGACCCTGCGCAGCGCGGCGGACACCTACGCCCGCGAGGTCCGCGCCGAGGCCGAGGCCGCGAGCGACGCCACGATCCGCTCCGCGGAGAGGCAGGCCGCCCGGCTGGTCGCCGCGGCCGAGGCGCGCGTCTCCGAGCTCACCGACCTGCGCGCGCGGCTCGCCGCGCAGCTCCGCGCGGCACAGCGGACGCTGGGTGCGGACCTCGACGCGCTCGCTCCCCTCCCCCAGGAGTCCCCCGCACCGACCGCCGGGCCCGCCACGGGCGCCCCCGTGTCCGACACCGCCGCGCAGAAGCAGGGGAGCGCCGATGCGCCCGCCGCCGACGCCCCGGCCGTCCCGGAACAGCCCGCGCCGCGCCGACCGCGTCCGAGCCCGGAGCGCCGGGCCACCTCCCGCGCCCGCGTCTGAAGATCCTTCCGAGCGTCACCGGAGCGTCCCGGGCGAGTCGTCGCCCCCGTGACGCTCGCCCGCGGGGTCAGTGCCGACGGGTACCGGGTCTGCGCCGTCCGCGGGCGTTCCAGCAGGCCAGATGCCAGTGCCGCCGGTCCGCCACGCTCCCGTACTCCCCCGCGGGCCAGGTCACCACGTGCCCGACGCCTGCCGGAATCACCTGGTCGCACCCCGGACAGCGGTAGTCCTTGACCGACGAGCCGCCGGGGACGTGCCGGACCGCCCAGTCACCGTCCGGCCCCGACTCGGCGCGGGTGATGATCCCGGACGACAGGGGTGCGGACACGAGGCGACCCCGCCCTCGTTCCGAGGGGCGGGGTCGTCGACCGCGTGCCATGCCCTCCACCGTAACCACGCCCACCGACACCCGGGCGGCACGTCCCGTGGGGGTCAGCGGGTGGTGTAGTCCCGGAAGCCCTGGCCGGTCTTGCGCCCGAGCCTGCCCGCCGTGACCAGGTGCTCCAACAGCGGGGCCGGGGCGAAGCCGGACTGGCGGAACTCCGCGAACAGCGACCGCTCGATCGCGAGCGACACGTCCAGCCCCACCACGTCGAGCAGCTCGAACGGTCCCATCGGCAGCGCGCAGCCCGTCTTCATGGCGGCGTCGATGTCGTCCGCCGTGGCGTAGTGCGCCTCCAGCATCCTCACGGCGTCGTTCAGGTACGGGAACAGCAGGGCGTTGACGATGAACCCGGCGCGGTCACCGCAGGAGACCGGGACCTTCCGCAGCCGGGTGCACACGTCCAGCGCCGTCGCCGCGACCTCGGGCGACGTGCCGATCGCCGACACGACCTCGACCAGCTTCATCACCGGCGCCGGATTGAAGAAGTGCAGCCCGATCACGTCGGACGGCCGGTCGGTGGCGGCCGCGCACTCGACCACCGGCAGCGAGGACGTCGTCGTGGCCAGGATCGCGCCCGGCTTGCAGATCTCGTCCAGCGCGCCGAACACGGCCCGCTTGACCTCGAGATCCTCGGCGATGGCCTCGACGACGAGGTCGACGTCCGCGAGGTCCTCCAACGACGTCGTCGGCGTGATCCGACCGAGGGTGGCGTCCCGCTCGTCCTCGGTCAGCTTCCCGCGCACCACGGCCTTGTCCAGCGACCTGCGGATCCCGGCGACCGAGCCCTCGACCTTCGACTCACTCCGCCCGCGCACGACCACGTCGTATCCGGCCTGCGCGAACACCTGCACGATCCCGCTCGCCATCGTCCCCGTGCCGACCACGCCGACCCGCTGTACCTCGCGCGGCGTCACGCCCGCCGGGACGGCCGAGGCCGGGGTGAGCGCGTCCGGCACGACCGTGCTGCTGTGCGCCTTCTCGTAGGTGTAGAAGCCGCGGCCGCTCTTCCGGCCCAGCAGCCCGGCGGTGATCATCTGCTTGAACACCGGCGCAGGCGCGTGCATCAGGTTGCGCGACTGCGCGTACATCGTCTCCAGGATCTCGTACGCGGTGTCCAGCCCGATCAGGTCGAGCAGGGCCAGCGGGCCCATCGGGTAGCCGCAGCCGTAGCGCATGGCGGCGTCGAGGTCCTCGCGCGTGGCGTAGCGGGACTCGTACATCCGCGCGGCGTGGTTGAGGTAGCCGAAGAGCAGCGCGTTCGCGATGAACCCGGCGCGGTCGCCGATCACGACCGGCACCTTGTCCAGCTTCTCCGCGGCGAAGGCCTGCAGGTCCTCGACGACGTCCTGCTCGGTCACGACCGTGCGCACCAGCTCGACGAGCTTCTGCACCGGCGCCGGGTTGAAGAAGTGCATCCCGACGACCTTGCCCGGGCGCGCGGTGTGCACGGCCAGCTCCGTCACCGACAACGACGACGTGTTCGACGCCAGGATCGTCTCCGGCCCGACGTGCTTGTCCACCTCGGCGAACACGCCTGCCTTGAGCTCGAGGGACTCCGGCACGGCCTCGATGACCAGGTCGCACAGGGCGAGGTCGGCGAGCGAGGTCGTGGTGGTGACGTGCTCGAACAGCTCCTCGGCCTGCTCCGAGGTCATCTTGCCGCGCTCGATCGCCCGCCGCGTCGAGGTCTCGAGGTGCGCCCTGCCGCGCTCCACGGCCTCGGTGCTCACCTCGACGGCGATCACGTCCAGGCCGTTGCGCGCGACCACCTCGACGATGCCGGCACCCATGGTGCCCAGGCCGACCACGCCGACCGTCCGGAACTCGCGTGCCACGCGATGACCTCCCGCTGCCTCGAGGGTTGGGTTACTCGCCGGTCAGTGTCGCAGAAAGGTCCGATTGGGAAACCATGCATGAGGCCGGCGCCACCTGTCCTATCGGCCGTGTCGGGCCTTCACCAGCGCGATCATCGTCCGCATGTGCGCGGCGGTGCGGCGGAAGCTGGTCACGGGCACGGGCAGGGTGAAGCGCTGCCGGGCGATCGCCTGGGCGCGGCTGAACTCGCGCAGCCCGTCCGCACCGTGGATCCGGCCGAACCCCGAGTCCCCCACCCCACCGAACGGGAGCGCGGGGATCCCCGCGAACGCGAGCACGCCATTGACGCTCACCATCCCGCAGCGCAGGGACTCCGCGAGCCGCTCCCCGTCCTTCGAGAAGACCGAGGCCCCCAGCCCGTACCCGGTCGCGTTGGCCCGTCGCACGGCCTCGGCGGCATCCGCCACCCGGTTGACGACGACGAGCGGCCCGAACGTCTCCTCCGTCACCGCGCACGAGTCCTCCGGCACGTCCACGATCACCACCGGCCCGACCGAGGTCCCGTCGACGGAGTCCTCGCCACCGACCACGGCGCGGCCGCCACGGGACAGCGCGTCCCGCACGTGCCGTCGCACCACGTCCGCCTGCGACGCCATGGTCATCGGCCCGAAGTCCCGCCCGGCCCGCAGGCCGCGAGCCTTCGCCACGACCTGCGCGAGGAACTCCTCGGCCACCGTCTCCACGACGTAGACGCGCTCGACGCCCACACACGTCTGCCCCGCGTTGGACATCCCGCCCCACACGGCGGCGTCCGCGGCGGCCTCCAGGTCGGCGGACGCGTCCACGATCAGCGCGTCCTTGCCGCCGCACTCGATCAGGACCGGGGTGAGGGTCTCGGCGCAGGCGGCCATGACCCGCTTCCCCGTGGCCGTCGAGCCGGTGAACGCGATCTTCCCGACGCCGGCCCGACACAGCGCCGCCCCCGTCTCGCCGAAGCCCGTCACGACCTCGACCAGGGTCTTCTCGGGCACGGCGGTCCGCAGCGTCCGGGCGAGGAGCTCGCCGACCCCCGGGGTCAGCTCACTCGGCTTGAACACGACGGTGTTGCCCGCGGCCAGCGCGTAGGCGATCGACCCCATCGGCGTGAAGACCGGATAGTTCCACGGCCCGATCACCCCGACGACGCCGAGCGGCTCGTACCCGAGCGTCGCCGCCTGGTTCGCGCCGAGCAGCCCCGACGACACGCGCCGCCTGCCGAGCGTCCGCTCCGCGTGCCGGGCGGCCCAGTCGACGTGCTCGACCGCGAGCACCAGCTCGAGCCGGGCGTCGTCGAGCGGCTTGCCGGTCTCCGCCGCGACCACGCCCGCGATCTCGTCCAGCCGCCTGACCAGCACCTTCTTCCAGTCCAGCAGCCGCTCCCGGCGACCGGAGAACCCGATCCCGCGCCACCACCGCGCCGCCTCCGTCGCGCGGGAGACCGCGGCCGCCACGTCCTCGGCGGAGTGCACGGGATGGGACCCGACCACCGAACCCGTCCTCGGGTCGAGCGAGTCGAAGGTCGCGGTACCGGCGACGGTGCTGGTCATGGGCCCAGCGTAGGGCGGAGCCGCCGGCCCGGGGGTGCCCGACGCGACCCTTGCGGGCCGGCGCCCTGTCGGGGACAGCGCCGCCCGCCGCCCCTCACGACGGGACGAACGCCCCCTCGTCCCGGCTGAGCTCGACCCGCGCGATCGCGGGCAGTCCCGCGCGCAGCCGCTCGAGGAACAGGACCAGGGTGGCCGCCGCGGTGCGGTGGCTCTGGTCGTTGAGCGCGTCGTGCCTGCCCCCGACGAGCCGGACGAGCTCGACCGCGGGGAGCCGCCCGTACCACCTCCGAGCGACCTCGAACGGGACGACCGGGTCCGCGTCGCCGTGCAGCCCGAGGACGGGCACGCGGACCCTGGCGGGGTCGGCCGCCGCCAGCCATCGCTGCGGAACGGCTTCGGCGAGCGCGCCCCGGCGGAGCGCGGGCGCCGCGTCGAGCACGGCGCGGTGGACCGGGCAGGTGGTCCGGGCCTCCAGCTCCTCCGCCCAGCCTGCGGGCCCGCCGTCCGGCCGCAGGCTCAGCCCCGCCGCGACCAGCGCGTCCACGCCCGCGAGTCCGTCGGCGACCAGGCCCGCCGCGAACAACGCGCCCGTGTCCGATCCCACGAGCACGCGCGGATGGGGGCCGAAGCCCGCGTCCCCGAGGAGGCGGCGGGTCTGCTCGGCCGTCCGCTCGGGATCGACGGTGGGCTCGTCCACGAGCAGCACCCGGTAGCCGTCCGCGGAGAGCCTGCGCCCGAACCGGGCGTAAACCTCGGCACTCTCCCCCCGCCCCGGCAGCACGATCAGGGTGCCCCGCGGCACCACGCCGTCGGGCTCGCTCCAGGTGGCGACCGCCGGGGCGGCCGACGCCGTCATCGTGCCGCCTCGGGCGCGACCCGCCGCCATCCGCTGCGGAAGACCGGGGCCCGCTCCCCCGCCTGGACCGCGAACGGGAGGTGGTTGCGCGCCGGCGGGAGGGGGCAGGGGGCGTGGTCGGTGTAGGCGCACTGGTAGTTGCCGGTGCGGGTGAAGTCCAGCGTGACGGCGTCGCCGTCCGCCGGGAGCTCCACCCGGAGCGGACGGCCCGCCCCGTAGGTCGTGACGCCGTTGGTCGCGTCCCGGAACAGGACCGACCCCAGCGAGGGGTCACCGTCCCGCCCGAACACGACGAGCCGGTGCTCGCCGCCGTCCACCGTGAACACGACCTCGCCGACCGCCTCGTGGGTGTGCTCGATCCCCGCCACCGCCGCCCGCACCTGCTGCGGCAGCCGCGCCGGGTACCGCTCGAACACGGCGTCCAGCACCCAGGCCGGGTCGGGCGCGTACGCGGGCGTCTCGACGTAGTCCGCCCGCAGGTGGTGGGTGGGGTCGAGCGGGCGGAGCAGGTCGTTGCCGCCGCGCCGGGACAGCTCCAGGACCACGTCCCCGACCCGGGCCGCCCGACGGAACTCCCGCTCGGCGACCGGCCCGAACGCGTGTCGCCCGGTGACCTCGCCGCCTCCCACGGCCAGGGACTCGCCCGCGGCGAGCTCCACGACGGGCCCCTCCGGACCGGTGGACCAGCGCCCGGGCAGGTCGGGGAAGGCTCGCGGCTCGCCGTCGAGGAAGTGCACGGCGCGGTAGGCGAGGAAGCCGTGCGGGTCCCGCCGCCGAGACTCGTTCGCCTCCCGCCAGCTCGCCCACGCGGTCTCGAACGCGGTGTCAACCGCTGTCTGCGTCATCTCGGGTGCTCCTTCGCTCAGGCCGCGACGTGCCGGTCGGCGGGCCGGACGTGCGGGTGGACCTCGGTCGCCACCAGCCGCAACGCCTCGCGGAACCGAGGCGTGCCCGCGGCGATGGGCAGCGAGTAGAGATGGTCGGTGGACCGGACGAACGCGGCGTCGCGCGTCAGCTGCTCGACGACCTCCTCCGGGCTCCCGTACTTGACGTTCATCGCGTCCAGGTACTCCGCCGGGCCCGTCGGAGCGGGTCCGGCGGGCGTGCGGAACCGCTCCGGCCGCCTCGCCAGCTCCTCGGCGACCAGGGCGACCGCGTCGGCCCGGGACTCGGCGGGCAGCACGCCCCGGGAGATCCCGATCCGCGGCGCGACGCCCACCCGCAGGGTCTGCAGGTACTCGTCGATCAGCCGGGACTGCACCTCCCCCGTGTCGGCGCCGGGCACCAGGCGGAACA
>Ga0068863_100000500_pt1 | contig 39834 bp, 27 predicted proteins | sample KBSSwiS62_FD_66596 | JGI IMG/M metagenome (GOLD analysis project Ga0068863, IMG submission 66596) | Switchgrass rhizosphere microbial communities from Kellogg Biological Station, Michigan, USA - KBS Switchgrass S6-2 | ecosystem: Host-associated > Plants > Roots > Rhizosphere > Soil ... | reverse complement strand
CTGGAGGACAAGGACACCTCGCTGATGGGATTCGCCCTGATCTTTCACGACCTGACCGCCCGGCGCGCACAGGCGCACGAGGCGATCGAATCGGAGAAGCTCAATGCCGTCACGCTGCTTGCCGCCGGCGTCGCGCATGAGTTGGGCAATCCCCTCAATTCCCTCAACATTCATCTCCAGCTCCTGGAGCGCGATTTGCGCAAGCGCAACACCAGTGGTCCTGATGAGGATTTGCTCGAATCGGTGCGCGTCGCCCGCAGCGAAGTCGATCGCCTGGATACCATCATCAACCAATTCCTGGGCGCTGTGCGTCCGACTCATGCCGTCCGGAACATGGTCAACATCAATACGGTGGTGCGTGAATCGGTTGCTTTTCTCCAGCCGGAAATCAAAGATCGTGATGTGATCGTGCAGGAAGAGTTGACCGAAGGACTTCCGCTGGTTCCGGCGAATGCGGACCAACTCAAGCAGGCAATCTACAATTTGATCAAGAATGCCCTGCAAGCCCTCAGCCACGGCGGCATCCTGCGGGTCATCACTTCCCGTTCCGACACGCACCTGGAGATCTCCTTCGAGGACAATGGCACAGGCATCTCCGTCGAGGACATGGCCCACATCACTGAACCTTATTTTACCCGCAAGAAAAACGGGACCGGCCTTGGACTCTTCCTCGTTCAGAGGATCCTGCATGAACATGGCGGTCAACTGGAACTCTTGAGCGAACCGGGCCGCGGCACGACGGCGCGCATCCTCCTGCCCCTAGCGGAACGCCGCGTTCGCCTGCTTGGCCAGGGTAACGAGCCCGCTTCCGCGAAAACACCCGTGTCCAAGAAGGCGGAAGCGGCATGAGCCAGGTCTCCGACAATCTCCCGACGCTGTTGGTCGTCGACGACGAAAAGAATACGCGAGACGGACTGCGTCGCTACTTCGAAGGAAAGTTCGACGTCTACCTGGCTTCCGACGTGACGGCAGCCATGAATCTTTTGGAATCCCAGCCCGTTCAAGTCGTGCTGACCGATTTGCGCCTGATGGGCGGCACGGAAGGACTTGATTTGCTCGTCCGGGCCCAGTCGCTTTCGCCCCCACCGGTCTGTATTCTCATGACGGCGTACGGTTCCGAGAAAGTCGCGGTCCAGGCGATGAAGCGAGGCGCGTACGATTACATTACCAAGCCGCTCGACCTGGAAAAGCTCGATGTCGTCCTGACGCGGGCCCTCCATTCGCGGCGGGTCGAAACCGAAAACCGCCACCTGCGGGAGGAACTGGACAAGAAATTCGGCCTCGAGAAATTAATTGGCAATTCGGCGTCGATGGTCGAGATCTACGACCTCGTCCGGCAAGTGGCACCAACCCGTGCCACGGTCCTGATCGAGGGTGAAAGCGGCACAGGCAAGGAACTGGTGGCGCAGTCCCTGCACATGCTCAGTCCGCGCAAGTCCGCCCGTTTCGTGGCGGTGCATTGCGCCTCCCTTTCCCCGCAATTACTCGAAAGCGAATTGTTCGGACACGAAAAGGGCTCCTTCACGGGTGCCACCGAAAGGCGCACCGGCCGGTTCGAGGAAGCGAACCACGGCACTATCTTTCTCGATGAAATCGGGGAGATCGATGCGGCCACGCAGGTGAAACTCCTGCGGGCCCTTGGCGAACAGACCATCCAGCGGGTGGGCAGCAACCAGACTATCAAGGTCGATGTGCGCGTCATTGCCGCCACCAATAAAAATCTCGAGACCCTGGTGCGCGAGGGCAAATTCCGCGACGATCTTTTCTACCGTCTCGACGTCGTGTCCCTGCACCTGCCTCCCTTGCGGGAAAGACGAGAGGACATTCCTCTCCTGACGAATGTCTTTATCAAGGAATTCGCCCGGCAGAACGACCGGAAGATCAACGGACTCTCGACCGACGCGCAGGACGCCCTGCAGCGGTATGACTGGCCGGGCAATGTCCGCGAGTTGCGCGCCACGATCGAAAGCGCGGTGGTCCTTTGCCGCGGCGAACGCATCAGTGTCCGCGATCTCCCTCCGCGCGTCCAAGGCAAGACGGGCCTCGGAAACATTCCGCCGCGAGGCGGCGGTCCAGGCGAACCCAACCCGGAAATATCACCCTTGAACCTGGAAGCGATGGAAAAAACTTTCATCCTGCAGGCACTCCGGCAAACCAACCAAAATGTGACCGAAGCGGCAAAATTGCTCGGCATCAGCCGCCGCACCCTGCACCGTAAAATCAAGACCTACCAGATCAAGACCGTATGAAGGACCCCTTTCAAAATATCATTCGAATGGTGGAAGTGGGCGAGGCCCAGTTCCTGGTCCGTCTCGTGCCTCTTATCGTTACGCTGCTGATTATCGGCGGTCTTTACAACTTCAAGGTCTTTCGCGGCCTCGACGATGCCCAATCGATGGACAATGCCCAATTGGCCCGGCAGATCGTCCGGGGAGAAGGCTATACCACAAGATTTCTACGCCCCCAGGCTGTGGAGGACCTGCGCAACAATATCGCAGCCCAAGGCAGCTCCGCACCGCTCTTCCCGCCAAGCCGATATCCCGCGGGAGCCCCGCGCATCATCCCGGATACCTACAATGCACCGGGATATCCTTACCTCCTGGCGACGTGGTATTACCTGGTCAAACCTGAGTTCAATCAAGCGATATCCCCCAGTCTCGAGGGATTCGTCAGCGGGAAGAAAGGCAGCATTAGCCACGTCTATTCGGGCGATCGATGGATTCCGCCGCTTAACCTGATCTTCATGGTGCTGACCGGGGTGCTGATCTATTTTATCAGCCGCCAGCTTTTTGATGAACGGATCTCGTGGATTTCGGTCGTCATGTTTTTCGCCACCGATCTGATCTGGCAGTACAGCCTGACGGGCCTGTCGACCAGCTTCCTGATGTTCCTGGTCACGGCGGCTCTTTTTTGCCTCCTCCATATTTTTTGCGCCTCGGAAAACTGCTTCGAAAGCGAGGAAAAATCGTTCATCCCCGCCTGGCTGTGGGCGGTGCCCCTGTGCCTGGTGCTGGCGGCAACCTGCCTGACCAGGCTGCATCTTCTGGTCCTGCTCATTCCAATCTTTGTCCTTTTGGTGGTGATGCCCCGGCCAAGCTGGTTCATGGCCCTCTTCATCACTTTGGCGACCCTGTGCTTTGCGGCGCCCTGGTTCTGGCATATGTACAAGGTTTCAGGAAGCCCATTGGGAAGCAACGCGTCCCTCTTGGTCTATGGCCTTGAAGGCTACAAGGGCGACCAGATCTTTTGCGGCCCGACCATTCCCAAGCATGAAAGCTTGTTCCGCAACCTGAGCGAAAAGGAGACATCAGGATTCCTCTTTCATCTGGGACATTTCTGGCATCTGCTGGGGAGCAACCCGATGATCCTGCTCTTTTTCGCTTCGTTGACCCATGCCTATAAGCGGCGCCGGGCCCAGATGTTCCAGTGGTTCCTCGCGGGAACAAGCGTTGTCCTCGTCGCCGCGAACAACGTTGGCGTGGCCGAACCTGAGGCCCTGGGGCCGTGGAATGCCCTGGTGCTTCTCTTTCCCGGCATGATCATCATCGGGACCGCTTTCTTTTTTATCCAGCTCGACCGCCTGAACATGCAGGTCAGGCTGTTGAACAGCATCATCGTGGTGATGGTGGTGGCCTTCACCGGCACACCCATGGCGATAGCCGCCCTGAGCACCAGTAATACGATCTACAATTTTCCACCCTACATGCCGCCCCTGATCAAGGTGCTCGGGCAGTATTCGCAACCGGACGAATGGGTGACCACGGACATGCCCTGGGCCTCGGCCTGGTATGCGGATCGTCCGTCACTCTGGCTGCCGGACTCGGTCGCCGAGTTCCAAAGTTTATATGACAATGTCTGCCCAACCGGGATGCTTTATTTTACCCCGGTCACATGGACCAAGCCGGCTTCCAACATCGTTACCGGTGAAGACAAGGACTGGCTGCCTATCATGTTAAGTCCCAAGCTGCCGGAGTCGTCGACGTTTCCTTTGCAAGTACGCACATCAACTCCGCCGGGCGGCCCCGAGTATATTATCTGGAGTAATCGCCCGCGCTGGCAGACGCAGTGAGCTGAAACGCTCCCCTGCGCCTCTAAGCCTTGGCTGCCGGGACGGGAGCGGGAGCCCCTTGCGCCGTCCGCGGCGAGGAACGCTGGCGGCGATCGGTCACCCAGCGCACGACAACGTAGAAGACTGGCGTAAAGAGTGCCCCAAAGAAGGTGACGCCCAACATGCCGTAGAAAACGGCGGTACCGAGAGCCTGCCGCATTTCCGCCCCGGCGCCTTCCGCAATGAGCAGCGGCACTACACCGAGGATGAAGGAGAAGGAAGTCATCATGATGGGACGAATTCGCAAGCGGGCGGCTTCCACGGCGGCGTCCCGGCGTGCCCTTCCTCCCTCTTCCTGCAGTTTCTTGGCAAACTCGACAATCAGGATCGCGTTTTTGCAGGCCAGTCCCACCAACACGACGAGACCGATCTGGGTGAAGATGTTGTTGTCCTGGCCGCGGATCCAGACGCCCCAGATGGCGCTCAGCAGGCACATCGGCACGATCAGGATGACAGTAAGCGGCAACGACCAGCTTTCATACTGCGCGGCCAGGGTCAGGAAAACGAAGAGCACGCAGAGCGGAAAAATGTAAATGGCGGTGTTGCCGGCGAGGATCTGCTGGTAAGTCAGTTCGGTCCATTCGAAGCCCATGCCGGGCGGCAGCTCCTTCTTGGCGATTTTTTCCATGAGCTCGATCGCCTGTCCGCTGCTGGTACCGGGCGTGGGTGAGCCGGTGATCTCTGCCGAGGGGTAGAGGTTGTAGCGAACGACACGGTCGGGGCCCGTGACGTTGCGCACCGTGACGAGCGTGCTCAACGGCACCATTTCCCCGGCGGCGTTGCGCGTCTTAAGATTGCCGATGTCCTCAGGCGTCACACGGAAATTCGCGTCGGCCTGGGCCGTAACGTGATAGTTGCGGTTGAAGAGCGTGAAGTCATTGACGTAGAGCGAACCGAGGTAAATCTGGAGCGTGCTGAAGATGTCGCTCAGCGCAACGTTCATGGTCTTGGCCTTGGCCCGGTCGATATCGAGGTAGATTTGCGGGGTGTCGGCACGGAAGGAACTGAAGAGACCCGTCACGCCCGGCGTGTCCTTGCTGGTCGCGTTGCCCGCGGCGATGATCTTCTGGACGACGTTAAACAGCTTGTCGTAATCCGCGCCGTTGTGGTCCTCAATCTGCATCTTGAAGCCACCGACTGTGCCCAGGCCGTTGACCGCCGGTGGCGGGAAGACGAGCGCAATGCCCTCCGGAATGGAGATCAACTTGGGGAAAAGCCCCCCCAGGATGACATTGGAGCGCGTGCGCTCACTGAACGGCTTGAGGGGAAGGAAGATCGCCGCGGCGTTGGAGGCACTGGTGAAACTCAAGGCGGAAAAGCCGGCGAATTCGACCGTGTGGGAAATACCGGGCGTCTGCCGGCCAGTCTTGGAAATTTGGTCCACAACCGCCTCGGTGCGTTCCAGCGATGCAGCCGGCGGCAACTGCGCGACACTGATCAGGTAGCCTTTGTCCTGGGGCGGAATGAACCCGCCCGGGACGATCTGGAATCCGTACCACGCGAGCGCCAGCAATCCGGCATAAACGAGCAGCACGATGGGGGCCACGCATACAAGCCGTCCCACCACCCAGACATAAGCGCTACGCGCTTTTTCGAACGCCCAGTTGAAAAGCTTGAAGAACCAACCGATGAGAAGATTGAAGATCTGCTGGAGCAGGTCCGGCTTGGCGTCGTGTTTCTTCAGCAGGAGTGCGCACAAGGCGGGGCTGAGGGTAAGCGAGTTAAATGCGGAGATAATCGTCGAGACCGCGATAGTCAGCGCGAATTGGCGGTAGAATTGGCCGGTAATGCCGGAGATGAACGCCGTGGGGATAAAGACCGCGCTCAGCACCAGCGCCGTGGCCACGACCGGGCCCGTCACCTCGCCAATCGCCTTGTGGGTCGCCTCGATGGCGGAGAGACCGCTCTGCAGGTTACGCTCGACGTTCTCCACCACGACGATGGCGTCATCGACCACGATACCGATGGCCAGAACGAGCCCGAAGAGCGAAAGATTGTTCAGCGAAAAGCCCAGTGCCGCCATGACCGCGAAGGTACCGATCAACGAGACCGGCACGGCGATGAGTGGAATGATGGCCGCGCGCCACGTTTGCAGGAAGACGATGACCACGAGCACGACTAGGCCAATGGCCTCGAAGAGGGTCTGGACGACCGCCTCAATCGATTCCCACACGAAGGTGGTGGTGTCGTAGATGATGCTGAACTTCACGTCGGGGGGAAATCGCTCGCTCAGTTTTTTCATCGCCGCGGTGACGTCGGCGGAGGTCTTGAGCGAGTTGCAACCCGGCAGCTCGAAAATCACCATCGCCACCGCCGGCTGGCCGTCGAGGCGGCTATCCATCGTGCTGTCGAGCGCGGCCAGTTCCACGCGCGCCACATCCTTGAGCAGGGTCACCTGCCCGTCAGTCCCTGTCTTGATGACAATTTTTTCGAACTCCTTCGGCTCGGCCAGGCGGCCCATGGTGTTCACGGTGAACTGGAATTGCGTGCCCTTCGGTGCCGGGGGGATGCCTAGCACACCGGCCGCCACCTGCACGTTTTGCTCGCGGACGGCGTTGACAACATCGCTCGCGGTCAGGCCACGTGAGGCGACCTTGTTCGGATCGAGCCAGATGCGCATGCTGTAGTCGCGCGCGCCGAAAATCTTCACGTCACCCACACCGTAGACGCGTGTCAGGCTGTCCTTGACCTGAAGGTAGGCGTAATTGCTGAGGTAAAGCTGGTCGTACGTCCCATGAGGCGAAGTCAGGTGGACGACCATTGTCAGGTCGGGCGACTGCTTCTTGGTGTTCACCCCGAGCCGTTGCACGTCCTCCGGCAGTTTTGGCAGGGCGATGGCCACGCGGTTCTGCACGAGTACCTGCGCGGTGTCGAGGTTGGTGCCGAGCTTGAAGGTGATCGTCAGCGTCATCGAGCCGTCGTCGGTGCACTGCGACGACATGTAGAGCATGTTCTCGACGCCGTTGACCTCATCCTCGATTGGCGAGGCTACGGTGTCGGCCAGCACCTTGGCATTCGCGCCGGGATAATTGGCGGTCACCTGGATCGTGGGCGGCACGATGTCCGGGTATTGCGAGACCGGCAGCGTCGTCAGGGCGATCGAGCCAACGATCACAATGACAATCGAGAGCACCGCGGCAAAAACCGGGCGTCCGATAAAGAAATGGGGAAAGGTCATCGCGCAGTCTTGGTCGTCAGGGACAGGTTAGGAGTGAGACGGAGCGGGAGTGGGCGGCGTCGCCGCTTCCGCTTCCGGCTGGACGGGTGTTTCCTTCGGGTCGACCGGCATGCCAGAGCGGACGACCTGGAGATGATCGAGCACCACCTGGTCGGTCGGCGCGAGGCCTGAGCGGATGACCCGCAGGCCGTCGATCAGTTGACCGGGAACCACTTCCTTGATCTGGATCGTCTTGTCGGGTCCAACCACGTAGACAATTTTCTTTTCCTGGTCGGCCCCGATGGCGTAGTCGGGAATCAGCATCCCCGTGTACTTGCCGCTGCCGGTGATCCGCAGGCGGCCATATTGCCCGGGAATCAGTTCCCGGCCCGAATTCTGGAACACCGCCCGCGCCTGCAGCGTGCCGGTGGTCGAATCGATCTGGTTGTTCACAAAATCAATCACGCCTTTGTGGGAAAAATCCTTGCCGTTGCCGAGCGCCAATTCCGCCGGAATGGAGCCGTTGTTGTTTTTGCGCAGGCCCTGCTTGTCGAGTTCCTGGTACTTGATGACCGTCGCCTCGTCCACGTCGGCATAAGCATAGACCGGGCTGATCGAGACGATCGTAGTGAGCAGGGTGGCATCCTTGGCATCGCCTGTAACGAGATTGCCTTCCGTGACGAGCTTCCGGCCCACGCGTCCGTCAATCGGGGCCAGGATTTGTGTATAGGCGAGATTGAGTTGCGCTGTCTCCAGGTTAGCCTTCGCCGATTTGACCAACCCCTCGGTCGTCGCCTTGCGCTTGCTGCGGGTATCGAGTTCTTCGGCCGAAATCGCATGGCTCTGAAAGAGGTCGGTCGCCCGCTTCAAGTCGTTTTGAGCAAGATCGAACTGTGTCTGGGCTTGATCGAGTTCTGCCTGAACGCGATTTAGCTCGGCCTGGAAGGGACGCGGATCGATGACGAAAAGCAAATCACCCTTCTTGACCTCCGCTCCATCCTTGAAGTTGACCTTCTGGAGGTAGCCGTTAACGCGGGCGCGGATTTCCACGCTTTCCACAGCACTGAGCCGGGCATTGAATTCGTCATAATCAATGATTTCCTTCGCGACGGGACGCGCAACCTTCACCGGCATGGGGCCTTGGGCGGGAGGGGCCTGTGCGCCAGATGGGTGACACCCTACTATGAGGAGGGCCATCGCCAGCGCCGCCAACGAAGCAAGTGCTTGCTTGCATCCAGCTTGAAAGCAAAAATCCGTAACAACCATTGTTTCATAATAGAACAAAAGCTCAACCTGTCTAGCGATCTTTACCTAATGGATGGAAAGTATCTGTCTAATTGCTATTCAACATTCCGTCATTCTGACTTGTGGAAGGATCAGCTTCCGTGGGACTTGCTCCATGAGAATTCAATGTACTGGCTTGTCTGTCTTCCGGGGACTGATCCTTCGACAAGCTCAGGACAACGGAAACGGGGAGTCCGAAGAAAGCTGGAACGTTTTTCCTTAACGCGATAGCGTTTCCCCTCCCCTTCCTATGAAAGTATCCGATCTGCGCGGCATCCTGACCTATATTCCCGGTTTCCGGGAAAAGACGTTCGTGATAGCCCTCGATGGCGCCATTATCGCCGACGACAATTTTCCGAATATCATGCTCGACCTGGCGGTGCTCCGCTCGCTGAGCATCCGGTTGGTGCTCGTCCATGGTGCGGCGTTCCAGCTCGAACAGCTGGCCAGGGAATCGCGCATCCCGATCAGCAACGCGGACGGCACCGGCATCACCGATGAAGAGACGCTCAAGCTCGCCCTCACCGCAGCCAACCGCATCACGCACGAAGTGCTCGAAGGTCTGGCCTCGAACGATCTGCGGGCCTGTTACACGAACGCCGTCATCGCCCATCCGTACGGCATTGTCGGCGGAGTGGACCGGCTTTTCACGGGCCGGGTCGAACGGGTCGACACCGAATTTCTCAACCAGCTCCTCGACAAGGGCGTGATCCCGGTCATCGCGCCGCTTGGCTTCGATGGGGACGGACGGACCTTCCGGGTCAACTCCGATGGGGTCGCCCTTGAGGTGGCCGAGGCGCTCAAGGCCTCAAAGCTCATCTTCCTGACGAGCAGTTCCGGGTACGGAAAGGCCGGGGCGGAGATCAGCCAGATGTCCGTGGATGAGGCCGAAGAGCTTCTGAAGAAGCACAAGTCCTCGATTGACGAGCATCTCCTTTCGAAATTCGAGCACAGTATCCGGGCCTGTCGAAATGGTGTGAGCCGGGTGCACCTGCTCGACGGGCGGGTCGACGAGGCGTTGCTCTCCGAGATCTTTTCCAACGAGGGCATCGGCTCCATGATCTACGCCAACGATTACCAGGCGGTGCGGCGGGCGATGAAGAAAGACGTCCGGTCCATCCGGAACCTGACGCGGGAATCGGTCGAGCAGGAGGAACTGGTCAAGCGGTCCAGGCAGGACATCGTCTCCAACCTGAGCGATTTCTATGTCTTCGAGATCGACAACAATATCGTCGGCTGCGTGGCCCTGCATGTGCAGCCGGATGGCCAGACCGCCGAGCTGGCCTGCCTGTCGGTCAGCAGCGCGCACGAAAACATGGGCATCGGCCAGAAGCTCATGCTCTTCGCCGAGAACGCCGCCAAGGAGAAGAATGTGAAGACCATCTTCCTGCTCTCGACGCGGGCCTTCAATTATTTCCAGCAAAAGGGCGGTTACAAAGAGGGATCACCCGATGACCTGCCTCCTGCACGCCGGGAAAAATACGACGCCAGCGGGCGGAACTCGAAGGTGTTGATCAAGTCGTTGGGCTGACGTCCTCCGAGGCAGCCCGCGCACGGAGTGCGACGGCTACCTTTTCTCCTTTCCGTCATCTTGAGCTTGTCGAAGGATCAGCTCCCGAGCGACTTTCGTCACTAAAGCTCAAGTGCTACCTCGAAAATCTTCTGAAGGCTGATCTTTCCACGAGCTCAGGATGACAGCATTTTTGACTCGCAGATAACACTCCCAAGAGCCCCCGCATCAGAGGTCACGGGCTATCTTTAAGACCTTGGGAAACCCCGGAGAATTTAGTATATCTAATTAATTCTTCTTTTTCCGCTTGCAATCCTAGCTCCATCTGGCGTGATAGCACCGGTTTATGCCTAATTTAACGAAGCGCGATCTCGTTGTGCGCATCAGCAACGAAACGGGAATGGTCCAACAAGACGTGTTGAATGTGATTCAGCGCACCCTTGATCACCTCACCGAGAGCCTTGCCCATGGGCAAGCGGTCGAGCTGCGCAACTTCGGCGTCTTTGAAGTGAAGCTCCGCAAGGCGCGCGTCGGACGCAATCCGAACCGCCCCGAGCATGATGTGCCGATTCCTCCCCGCGCCGTGGTCAAGTTCAAGGCCGGCAAGGAAATGAAGTCGAAGGTGATGAAGCTCTCGCAGACCATCGCCGACGGAGCCAAGCCGGCTTCGGGTTCGACTCCGGCCTAAGGCCACTTTCCTTCTCCTTCCCGTCGGTCATCCTGAGCTTGTCGAAGGATCAGACTCGCTTTCGCAATTCGCCTGTCAGGTTGGCTGACCATTAGCACTTCCGCCAAATGAAACGCTTTTTTTTCCTCTGTCTCCTCTTTTTAGTTCTCACAAATCTTGCCCAAGCCTCGACGGATCCGGGGATAAAGGTTCACTTAGCAACTGCGAAAACAGTCTACCTCACCAAAGTAACATCAGTTAAAGATGGTCATGTTACGTTTTCCATCACGGAAACTTTGAGAGGCGAGCCCCGCCCTTCTCTAGTTCTAACTCCAGAGCTAGGTTTCGATTTTAAAGAAAACACCCTGTGGATTCTTATTTCAATGCCAGCCGGAGGAAAAAAGGATGGCGTTGGAGGAGTAATGTTGGGCTGGAGTGATTGGTATCCAGTCGCGGTCGTAGACGATGCTTCAATCAAGCAGATCAAGGAAATCTTAAAGCAAAATCCCTTGAAGCCCTGATTCTTTCTAAAATTCTGTTAATTCCGTTAATTCCGTCCCAAATTCTTTCCCCATGGCTCTCTCCGGTTTCCGCGATTTTTATCCTGACGATTGTTCCTTCCGTAACGCGATCTTCGCCAAGTGGCGCGAGGTCGCCCATCGCTATGGCTTTGTCGAGTACGACGGGCCGGTCCTCGAACCGCTTGATCTCTTCACCAAGAAGTCGGGCGACGAAATCGTCACGCAGCTCTATAATTTCAAGGACAAGGGCGACCGCGAGGTGGCGCTACGTCCCGAGATGACCCCCACGCTGGCCCGGCTCGTCACGGCGCGGCACCGGGACTTCAAGAAGCCGCTCAAGTGGTTCTCCATCCCCCAAGTCTACCGTTACGAGCGCCCGCAGAAGGGCCGCCTCCGCGAGCACTACCAATTCAATTGCGACATCATCGGCGAGGCCGGGCTGGAGGCCGACATCGAATTGATCGCGCTGGTGATCGATACCCATCGCGCCTTCGGCCTGACCAAGGACGACTTCGTCGTGCGCCTGAGCGACCGGCAGTTCTGGACCGATTTCATGAACGCGAAAGGCGTCCCAGAAGACCAGCGCTACGCCTTCATCCAGGCCATCGACAAAAGCGAACGCGAGCCGCGCGAGAAGACCGCCGAGAAGCTGGGCCCCCTCGCCACGGAAGTCTTCGCCATTCTCGACGACGCCAGCACCGGCAAGAGCGAGCGCCTCGACACCATCGAGGCCGGGCTGAAATATCGCGGCCTGCAGGAATTTATTAAGCGCGACTACACTGTCGTGCGCGGTCTCGCCTACTACACCGGCGTCGTCTTCGAGGTCTTCGACCGCAGCGGCGCTTTCCGGGCCATCGCCGGCGGGGGACGCTACGACAACCTGCTCAAGAATCTCGGTGACGTCGACCTGCCCGCACTCGGCTTCGGCATGGGGGACGTGGTCTTGGGCGAGATTCTCAAGGCAAAGCAGTGGAAGACTAGTGCCTCCGACCGGTTCAAGGTCTATCTGCTGGTCGCCGACGAACAGTATCGTCCGCAAGCGATGAGCCTGCTGCAGGACATCCGCGATGCCTTCGATGTCGACTATTCCTTCCAACCCGCCAAGGTCGGCAAACAATTCCAGTCGGCCGAGGAGCGGCAGTGCGACGTCGCCGTCATCGTCGACCAGCAAATCAAGGAAGGCTTCGTTGAGATCAAGAACCTGGAGACACGCGAGCAGGTCAAGGTCCCGCTCGCCAACGCCAGCCTGCTCATCGCGCTGCACGATTGCCGCATCGCCAAGGAGCTGAAACAGGTCGAAGTGCCCGCGCAAAAGAAAACGCACTGGACGCCCAATCGGGATTGAACGGACTTCCACTGCGGAGATCGTCCGAAGGCTGATCCTTCGACAAGCTCAGGATGACCATCGTGAATTGATGACTAACGCCAAAGGTCTTCTGAAAATCCTGTTAATTCCATTAATTCCGTCTAAAAATTCCCTTTCCCATGTCCGCCAATCCCTACCGCTCCCACACCTGTAACGACCTGCGCGCCGCAAACGCCGGGGAAACCGTCCGCCTCGCGGGCTGGATCCATAATAAGCGCGACCTGGGCGGTGTCCTTTTCATCGACCTGCGCGACCATTACGGCATCACCCAGATCGTCATCCCGCCCACCGCCGCTTTCCAGGATGCAGTCGCGCATCTGCCCAAGGAGACGGTCATCAGCGTGGAAGGCCAGTTGCGGTTGCGCCCGGAAGGCACGCTGAACGAGAATCTCGATACCGGGGCAGTCGAACTCGATGTCACCAGCTATGAGCTGCTCGGCTCGTGCCAGCCGCTGCCGATGAACGTCTTCCCCGAGGACCACACGCCCGAGGAGACGCGTCTCAAGTACCGCTTCCTCGACCTGCGCCGCTCGAAGCTGCACGAGACGATCATGCTCCGCGCCCGGGTCATCTCCAGCATCCGCCAGAGGATGATCGAACTCGGTTTCCAGGAATTCCAGACGCCGATTTTGACTTCCTCCTCGCCCGAAGGCGCGCGCGATTTCCTCGTTCCCTCGCGCCTCTACCCCGGCGAATTCTACGCGCTGCCGCAGGCCCCGCAGCAGTTCAAGCAGCTCCTTATGGTCAGCGGTTTCGACCGCTATTTCCAGATCGCGCCCTGTTTCCGCGACGAGGACGGTCGCGCCGACCGCACCCCCGGCGAATTCTACCAGCTCGATGTCGAGATGAGCTTCGTCACGCAGGACGATGTCTTCAATGCCATCGAACAGTTGATGGTGCCGCTCTTCCAGGAATTCAAATCCGAGGTCCCGACCAACGCGAATGCCGACGGCACGTTCCAACGCGTGACTTATGCGGATTCGTTGCTCAAGTACGGTACGGACAAACCGGACTTGCGGATTCCGTTTGAGATCAAGGACCTGACAGCGCTCTTCGCCAAAAGCGAGTTCAAGGCGTTTGCGGGGAAGACGGTCCGCGCCTTTGCGGTTCCACAGGCATCCGATCAGCCGCGCTCGTGGTTCGATAACTTGCAGGAAGAAGCAAAGAAGCTCGGTGCGCCGGGTTTGGCTTACATCAAGGTCGATACGACTGGCGAATTGACGGGCCCCGTGGCCAAATTCATGACCGGAGACGTCGCGGAAGCATTGAAGGCATTCTCCGAGACGAAACCCACCGTGCTCTTCTTCTCCGCCGACATGAACGCGACCAAGGCCGCCAAAGTCTTGGGAGCCATGCGCGTCAAGATCGCCGAGCAGCTCAATCTCATCGAGAAGGATGTCTTCAAGTTCACCTGGATCGTCGATTACCCGATGTACGAGATGAACGACGAAACGAAGCATATCGAGTTCTCACACAATCCGTTCTCCATGCCCCAAGGGGGCCTTGAGGCACTCGAGAAGCAGGACCCGCTCACCATCTTCGCCTACCAGTACGACCTCGTCTGCAACGGCTACGAAATCGCCTCGGGCGCGATCCGGAACCACCGTCCCGAGATCATGTACAAGGCGTTCGACCTCGCGGGCCATCCGAAGGAAGTCGTCGACACCGAATTCGCCGGGATGATCAATGCATTCCGCTACGGCGCCCCGCCCCACGGCGGCATCGCCCCCGGCATCGACCGTATCGTCATGCTACTCTCCGGCGAAACCAGCATCCGCGAAGTCATCGCCTTCCCCATGGCGCAGAACGGCCGCGACCTGCTCATGAACGCCCCCGCCCCCGTCTCCGAACGGCAATTGCGTGACGTTCATCTGACGATTCGCAAGCCCGTGCCCAAAGTGTAGCCAGCCACCATCGGACAGGCACACGGCTTGCTCTCTTTCCGGCTTGTGAGACCTCCTCCCTTGGCGCAGAACACCTTATCCATCTGGCCGGGAATGCTTTAACCCCGAAAGATACCGATCATGCTGCGCCGCACCAAAATCATCGCCACCCTGGGCCCCGCCACTTCCAGCCCGCACATGCTGGAGGCCCTGATGAAGCTCGGCGTGAACATCTTTCGCTTCAACATGTCCCATGCACCCCACGATTGGGTGCGCAACGTTTCGAAGTCGATCCGGGAGATTTCCGCGCGGCTCAACCACGAGGTCGCGCTGCTTCTCGATACGCAGGGACCGGCCATCCGCACCGGCGATGTCCCCAAGGCCTACGACCTGCAGATCGGGGACTGGGTCAGCTTCACGGTGAAGGGCCATCCCGGGACGGTCCAGATCAGCGTCCACTGCAACTATCCCCATCTGGTCGAGGACATCGAGGTGGGCAGCATCGTCATTGTCGATAATGGCCTGCTGCGCATGGAAGCAATCGAGAAGCGTGAGAATGAGCTCGTCTGCAAGGTGCTCACGCCGGGCCCGATGGGCAGCCGCCGCCACATCAACCTGCCCGGCGTCGATGTGAAGCTGCCCGCGCTGACCGAAAAGGACTATCGCGACATCGAACTCGCCTTCGAGTGCAACATGGACATCATCGCGATGTCATTTGTCCGCCGCCGCGCGGATATCGATCTCCTGCGGGGCATTCTCAAGGAAAGAAACAGTCATATCCGCATCGTGGCCAAGATCGAGGACCAGATGGCGGTCAAGAATCTGGAGGAAATCATCGACGCCTGCGACGGCCTGATGATCGCACGCGGCGATCTCGGCATCGAGGTACCGTACGAGGACTTGCCCATCATCCAGCGCCGCGCGGTCAACCTGTGCCTCGCCGCGGTGAAGCCGGTCATCGTCGCGACCCATCTGCTGGAAAGCATGATCACCAATCCCGCGCCGACCCGTGCGGAAATCACCGACATCGCCAACGCCGTCTTCGAGCACGCGGACGCCATCATGCTCTCGGGCGAGACGACGACCGGCAAATATCCGCTCGAATGCGTGGAGATCATGGACCGGATTGCCAAGCGCATCGAAGGCGGCAAGACGGTCGGCTCCTACGTCAATCCGCTCCAGCCCAAGTCGTCGCGGGAGCGGATCAACGCCGCCACGGTCTATCTCGCCAACGAGACCAAGGCGGTCGGCATCTGCGTCTATTCCCATACCGGCACCAAGGCGCGATTCATCTCCGGGTTGCGTCCGCAGGTTGCGCCCATCTATGCCTTCACACATGACGAGCATGTGGCGCGCAGCCTGTCGCTCAATTTCGGCGTCAAGGCGCAGGTCATCGCCCCCCATCCCGACCCCAATGTCATCCTGATCAAGATGGTGGAGAACCTGAAACAGCATGGTTACGTCGTGCAGGGCGATTCCATTGTCGTAGTCTCGGACTTGCTGGTGGGTTCTGAAACCTTGCATGCGATCCATGTTCATATGATAACGTAGGACGCATGAGCGTCTTTACGGGAAAAACGGCCCTGGTCACGGGAGCATCCGCGGGCTTGGGGGGAGAATTTGCGCTGCAATTGGCGGACTCGGGTGTGACCCGGCTTATGTTGACCGCGCGACGGGCCGACCGGCTGGAGGAACTCAAAGGCCGCGTCGTGGCCGCCCGCCCGGGTATCCAAGTGGAAATGGTGACTGCCGATCTTTCCGATGCAACTGCAGTCGCAACCTGGATGTCCGAATTGGATAAGCGCGGCTTTTATCCGGACATCCTGATCAACAACGCCGGGTTCGGCGATATCGGCGCGTTCGAAACGAGCGACCCGGGAAAGATCGAAGCGATGCTGGCCGTCAACATCACGGCCCTGACCCGTCTCACCCGCTGGGCCCTTCCCGCGATGTTGAAACGCAAGATCGGCTGGATTTGCAATGTCGGCTCCACGGCAGGAATGCTTCCCCTGCCCTCCTTTGCCGTCTATGCGGCCACCAAAGCCTATGTGAACAGTTTTACCGAGGCGATCCGCGTTGAGTTGCATGGTTCCGGCATCAATGTCACGGCACTCTGTCCCGGGCCTGTCGAAACCGAATTCGGCCAGGTCGCGGGACGGCCCGGCGGCAAACGGAAATTCGCCCCGCCCGATTTTCTTTGCGTGGACAAAGTGGATGTCGTCCGCGAGACCCTCGACGCGCTCGCCCGAGGCCAGGGCCGGATCATTCCCGGCCTCCTCGTCCGCATTCCGATCTTGCTGGCGGAAAGTACGCCGCGTTGGATTTTGCGACTTGTCTTCAACCTCACCAGCGGCGATTTTCGCAAGGAACGCGAAGCCCAACCATGAGCACCCCTCCACGCCTCGCTGTCCTGGGTTCCGGCAAAGGCAGCAACTTTGTCGCACTGCAGGAGGCCATCCTGGCCGGCCAGCTCAACGCCACGATCGCCCTGGTTATCAGCGACCTGCCCGACGCCACCATCCTCACCCGCGCCAAGGCCTTCGGTCTGCCTACCGCAACGCTGCCTCCTTCTCTCTTCAAGACCAAGCTCGGCCCGGAAGGTGAAACCGCGCTGGTTGAAATGCTGGCGGCCAGCAAGATCGACTGGATCATCCTCGCCGGTTATATGCGGGTGGTGAAGGACCCGCTCCTGACCGCCTATTCCAATCGGATCATCAATATCCACCCCTCGCTCCTACCCGCCTTCAAGGGCCTGCGCGCTTGGGAACAAGCCCTCGCGGCGGACGTCAAGGAAACCGGCTGCACCGTCCATTATGTGAACAAGGACATTGATGCCGGGGAAATCATCGCCCAACAGCGCGTCCCCGTCCTGCCCGGCGATACGGCGGAGACTCTCCACGCTCGCATTCAGGTAGCAGAGCATGAGCTTTTTCCGAAGGCGCTGGCGAAGGTGTTTCGGCAACCGCTCAATTAGCTCGTCAAGGTTGATTTCATCTCCAAGGTGCCATCGACTTTCCCACTCTCCTCGATTAAATTGAGCCTATGGCGCTCTGGTCCAAATTCATGCCGCAGAGCGCGCCGTCGCAGCAGCCGGTCCGGATCTCGCTGACCTTTTTCTTTTTCCTGGTGGGCTCGTTCCTGCTCACGTTGGTGCCTCATATTGTCGAACTGCCTATCTGGGTCACCGTGGCGGCGGTCATTGCATTGGTTGTCCGGTCGGTCATGGAAGTCTACCGGTTGCCGTTGCCGAGCACGACTTTCTGCACCCTCGTCGCCTTGTGCCTGCTTTGCGGCGTCATGCTCCAGTTCAAGACCATCCTAGGCCGGGACGCGGGCATGGCCTTCATTGCGGGACTGCTACCCATCAAGTTCTTCGAGTTACGCACCCCGCGAGACATCGCCGTGATCATCTTCTCCGGCTACTTCGTCCTCATGAGTTCACTCCTCTTTTCCCAAGTGGTGGAGCTCTTCCTCTATTGCCTCATTATGATGTGGGTGTTGACCGCGCTTCTGCGGCGTCTGCAGCTCGGTGATCAACCCGAGGACCGGCTGCTGCCGATGTTGCGCTGGGCCGGCATCGTCTTTTTGCAGGCGCTTCCCCTCACTGTCTTTCTTTTCTTCTTCTTCCCGCGTTACGGAGAAAAACTGCAACTCAACATGGGAGAGACCGCCCTCGGTTTCACCAGCACAGTTCGGCCGGGCGACATTGCTTCGCTCTCCCAGAATGATGCGGAGGCAATGTACGTCAGCTTTTCCAGCGGCCCCATTCCCCAGGTCGAATCGATGTATTGGCGCGGCCTGGTGCTCTGGCAGTACTCGGACGGCGCTTGGACCGCCGGTGACATGGGCCTGTCCGTGGAAACCTCGCAACCCCAGGCCGTATCCAGCGGCGACGTGATCGAGCAGATAATCACCATTGCACCCCATTACCAAAAATGGCTTTTTGCCCTCGACGTGCCGATCAGCCCGGCAGCTCCCGAATCTGAACCGCAATCGTGGTCGACCACTTTTCATGGCGATGTCCTGCAATTAACCGGGGTCAAGTCCAAGGTAGATCATAAGGAACGGTATTCCGTCCGCTCTTCGTTTTGGACCCAGGATGTCGCGCTGACAGAGCCTGAACGCCGCGCAGCCGTGCAGCTTCCCACCGCCGACGCCAAGGACGCCATTGACGAGCGCACGACCAAGCTGGCGGAGCAATTGCGAGGCACCACTACAGATACCCAAACGTATATTCGCACCGTCCTCCGCTATTTTCGCCAGCAACATTTTGTCTATACCGCGTCGCCGGGAGTCCATGCCCAAGGTGCCCCGTGGTTGCAGGAATTTCTTTTCACAACCAGGGCCGGATTCTGCGAGCATTATGCTGCCGCCTTCGCCGTCCTGATGCGGTTGCAGCGCGTCCCGGCCCGGCTGGTGGTCGGTTACCAGGGAGCCACCTTCAATCCTTACGACAATCTCTACCGGGTCAGTCAGTCGAATGCCCATGCCTGGGATGAAGTGTGGATCGATGCCAAGGTCCAGCCCGATCCGAAGAAGCGCATGGGGCATTGGCAGCGGGTCGATCCCACGGCTTATCTTCCACCAGGAGACGGGGGCCAGGCGGGAGGCAACCAGCAGAATTCCGGGAACGGCGGTGACGAACTGGCAGCCCAAGCAGCCCAGCGCCCGCCGAGTTTTTCCGAGACCTACCTTCCTCCCTGGTTGCACCGCAGCATCAAGGAGATTGAACTCCGCCGTGAACAGCTTGAGGCTCAATGGGACGACCTGGTCTTTTCCTATGATCCCAACACCCAGAGTCGCCTCGCCGAAATGTTGGGTTTCGGGCGTAATCCCGCGTTCATGTTGGGATTGGGCTGTATCCTCACGATGGCGCTGTGCGCGATCATCACGCAACGCTGGCTGCGGCGCAAACCGGCCCTCTCACCCGTCGAGCATCTCTATGCCACATTCTGCCGGAACATGGCCCAGCGTGGAATACCCAAGGCCCTGTGGGAAGGCCCCCTCGCCTACACGGGCCGCGTGGCTGAATCGTTTCCGGAAAAAAACGGAGCCATTCGTGAAATCGGCTTGATTGTGGCCCGATCGCGTTATGGGCCGGCTCCCCATGCTCCCGGAGCCCAGGCAGAATTGCGGGCACTTTTGCTTTTGCTAACGGCGCAACAGGCGGCATCTTCCTCTCGTGACCAAGTCTGATCCGAAGGATACACAAGTCCGCCTGGACCGCCATGTTACCGACCTGTTGCAATGCCGGCGATGTCCGCGCATGCACAAGCCTGTCGTCAGTGGTGGACCGGTCGTGAGCCGCGTCATGCTGGTCGGGCAGGCCCCCGGCGACAAGGAACCGGTGCTGGGACGTCCCTTTGCCTGGACGGCGGGCAAGAAGCTCTTTCGCTGGTTCAAGGAACATGCCGGCGTCGATGAGACGACTTTCCGCTCGCGGGTCTACATGGCAGCCGTGTGCCGCTGCTTTCCGGGCAAGAAAGCCAGTGGGGGTGACCGCGTCCCCGATCCGGATGAAATCCTGAATTGTTCCGTCTGGCTGAAAGCGGAAATGGACCTCCTGCAACCGGCCCTCGTCATTGCAGTTGGCAAGTTGGCGATCCGCCAGTTCATGCCCTGCGAAAAACTCGATACGGTGATCGGGTCGGCCTTCCCCACCGAGTACGCCGGACACCGGTTCGACCTGGTCCCGCTGCCGCATCCTTCCGGTGCCTCACCCTGGCCGCATCAGGAGCCGGGACGGGTGCTCCTTCCGCGAGCACTGAAACTTATCGCCGGACACTCCGCATGGAAAAGTAGTGTGTCGAAATTGTCATCCACCCCGGGCTTGCGGGGTTAGGTCCCCTCCGGTAAACCAAGTTTGCCATGGCGAAACCTCCTCCCCCTCCGAAAAAAAAGGGCATGGGCTGCTGTGGCTGCGGTTGCCTTATTCTCGCCCTCCTCGCGGTTTTGCTCGTGGGCCTGATGGGAGGCGGGAGTTACCTGCTTTACAAACAAGCGTTGGCCCTGACGTCGACCGCACCGGATCCCATTCCCACTTTTGACGGCGGCGATGACGTCTTCAACAGGGCCCAGGAGAAAATGAAGGCCTTCAACCATGATACGCAGAGTCATCTCGCGGCAACGATCCACCTGACCGCGGACGAAATCAACACCCTCATCGCCCGCAACCCGGATTTTTCCCGGAACAAGATCCACGTTTTTGTGACTTTCAACGATGACCTGGCCCGCGTGCAAAGCAGCTTTCCCACGGATCTCCTGGGCGGTGGAATCCTCAAGGGACGTTACTTGAACGGCGACGATACCTTCGGCGTCCTGTTCGACCCCGACACCAAGGTTGTCACCCTCGACTTGAAAAGCCTGCGCTTGGGCCCCAACGACATCCCCGAGGATAAACTACCCGCACTCCAGAATGTGACCGATTCCGTCATCAACTCCCTGCTGCAAAAAGATCCGACGGCCAAGGGCTTCCTCAACCAGGTCTCCTCGATCGAAATCAAGAAGAGTGAGTTGGTCATTGAGACCAAGTAAATCGGCCCGTCACAGCTTCGGCACGGCGCTGAGCAGTTTGCGCGTGTACTCGTGCTGGGGATTCTCGTAGATCGCTTCGGCGGGGGCGGCCTCGACGATTTTTCCATTGGTCATCACGAGGACAAAATCACTGATGTGTTCGACCACGGCCAGATCATGCGCAATGAAGAGATAGGTCAACCCGAGTTCCTCCTGCAAATCCTGGAGCAGGTTCACAATTTGCGCCTGCACGGAGACGTCGAGTGCGCTCACCGGTTCGTCGCAGACGATAAAGGCAGGATCCACCGCCAAGGCGCGGGCGATGCCGATACGCTGGCGTTGTCCACCGCTGAATTCGTGCGGGTAGCGGTCGAGGTGATCACGCTTGAGCCCCACCTTATCGAGCAATTCAGCGACGCGCGCGCGCCGGTCGCCCCGGGACATCGCGGGGAAATGGATTTCCAAGGCCTCCCCGATGATCTCGAAAATCGACAGTCGCGGGTTGAGCGAGTTGTACGGGTCCTGGAATATGATCTGGATTTTCTTCCGGTAGGGACGGAAGGAGCCCGCATCCAGCCGGGAGATCTCCCTGCCCTCGTAAAGAATGGATCCAGCGGTCGGCTCCACGAGGCGGATAATCGCTCGGCCGATGGTGGTCTTGCCGCTGCCACTCTCGCCCACCAGTCCCACAGTCTGGCCCTTTTGCACCGTGAAGGAGACATCATCGACTGCCCTTACCTCACCAACCTGTCGGCGAAAGATGCCACCGAGAACCGGAAAGCAGACCTTCAGGTGATCCACTTTCAAGAGCGGCTCGGAAACGGGGCTGTTACTTGATTCCGGCATAATCGATGACCTTCAGGCGATGTTGTTTCTGGCCGAGCTTGGGCACACATTCGATCAGGGCGCGGGTGTAAAGGTGTTGCGGATTGCGCAGGACCTCCGCCGTTGGCCCCGTTTCGACGATCTTGCCCCGGAACATGACCGCGACCCGGTCGGCGAAATCCGAGACCAATCCGAAATTATGCGTGATGAGCAGGATCGCCATGTTGCTGGTCTGCTTGAGTTCCTTGAGTAGATCGATGATCTGCTTCTGGATGGTGACATCGAGCGCAGTGGTCGGTTCATCGGCGACGAGCAACTTGGGCTGGCAGGCCAGCGCCATGGCGATCATGACCCGCTGCTGCATCCCGCCGCTGAGCTGGTGCGGATAGTCGTCCAGACGCTTGGCGGGCTCGCGGATGCCGACGGTGTCGAGCGCGCGGATGATCTCCCTTTTGACATCGTCCACCTCAGGTCGGTGCAACTCGATGGCCTCCCGGATCTGGTAACCGATGGTGAAGACCGGGTTGAGCGAGGAGGATGGTTCCTGGAAAATATAGGCGATCTGCTTTCCGCGCAGGGACCGCAGGCTGCTATCGGGCAACTGGAGAACGTCGCGGCCCTCGAACTCAATTTTTCCTGAGACGATCCGCGCCGGTGGGGTCGCCAGCAAGCGTGTGAGGGCCAGCGCCGTCACGCTCTTGCCGCTGCCACTTTCGCCCACGACAGCCAGCGTCTCCCCGGTCTGCATCTCGAAAGAAATCCCATCCACCGCTTTGACCGGATCTGCAGGCGAGCCGAAATGGATGCCGAGATTTTCGACATGAAGAAGGGGCGGCGTGCTCATGGTGGCTATTTTACCCGAAGACGGGGATCGACCGCATCACGCAGGCCTTCGCCGACAAAGTTGTACGACATGATGGTGATCAGGATGGCGAGTCCCGGAAAAAAGGCGAGCCACCACGCAAAGTCGATATAGCGGCGCGCATCGGAGAGAATATCGCCCCAGGACGGTGTCGGCGCCTGCATGCCAAAGCCGAGGAAACTCAGGCTCGATTCGATGAGAATCGCCGATGCCACCCCGAAGGTACCCGCGACCAAAATGGGACCCAGCGAGTTCGGAAGAAGATGCCGGAGAATAATGCGCCCGTCGCTTGCCCCGAGCGCCTTGGCCGCCAGGGTGAACGGCAATGCGCTCAACCGGAGGAACTCGCCGCGGACCAGGCGCGCCACGCCGGTCCAACTGGTCAGGCCGATCACCGCCATGATGTAGAACATGTTGTTACCCTTGTCCGAGTCAAAAAGATTGATCGCGACAAGGATGAGCAGCAGCGGTGGAAAACAGTCCATGATCTCGATGAATCGGCAGGTCCCGATGTCGATCCAGCCCCGGTAATACCCCGCGAGACCACCGATGGCCACGCCGATGGTCAAGGCGATACTCTGGGCCACGAAGCCGATGGAGAGGGAGGTGCGCGCACCGTGAAGCATCCGTGCGGCGATGTCGCGCCCGGTCGAATCGGTACCGCAGAGATGCTTCCACGAAGGCGGAGAAAACGAATCCGGGGTCGATTCGATCGGTGAATAAGGAATCGGCGGCATCAACTTGAATGACGCCGGACGATCACGGTCGTTGGTGGTGTCGTTGACTGGATGGGTAAAGCCGATAAAAATCTCGATCAACACGATGAGAGCGGCAAGATAAAGTACGGAGTGTCCCGGCTTCGCAAAGAATCGATTTCGGCACAAATAAATCATTCCGGCCAGCGGCACATAAAACAGGAACCTCCACTCAATGGGCTGGAGACTGTGAAAGACCGGAAAACTCCATTGGCCATCAGCCATCCGGATGATGGCGTGACTATTGGCCAGAAAAGGAGCGAATGCCGCCATGATGAAAAGCGCGATCACGATCCGCAGGCCGTTACGGGCAAAACTGTCGGCAGAAAAATGCCGCCAAGTGCGCTGGACGTAAGTCTCGGTCGTGGTGGTGACGGAATTCATTCGTAACTAATACGGGGATCGACTACGACGTATAGAATGTCCGCCGCCAGGTAGCTGAGCAGCGTGACACAAGCGGCCAGGACAGTGATGCCCATGATGACCGGATTGTCCCGGTACTCCAGGGCCTCGAACATCAAGTTGCCCATGCCGGGAAGCGTGAAGATTGACTCGATGATGATCGCGCCCCCGATCAGAACGGGCAATTCGAGCGCAAAGATCGTGATGATAGGGATGAGCGCATTACGCAGGGCATGCCGCAGGATGACCAGACGTTCCGGCAATCCCTTCGCCCGCGCCGTGCGGACAAAGTCCTGGCCCAGCGTCTCGAGCATTGAGACGCGGGTATATCGCGAGATGGAGGCAAGGCTCGCGTAGGTCAGGCAGATCACCGGCAGGATCATGTGCAGGATGCGGTCCCATAACCGTGGCAGCGTTCCCATCTCCGATGCGTTGATGGATTGGATGCCGTACATCGGCAGCAGATTGAGGTAATCGCCGCCCGCCACAAAAAGAATGAGCAACAAGGCCGCGACAAAACTGGGAATGGAATAAAGGATGAAGACAACAAAACTGATAGAGCGGTCCAGCGCCTGTCCCCGCTTAAGGGCGGCGATGACCCCAAGGGGAATAGCCAGTAGATAGGAGAGAACCAAAGCCGTCCCGGCAATGCTCATTGTTACCGGAAGTCGCTCTCTAATTTTTGTGGTGACAGAACGATGATCTTTCCACGATTCCCCCAAATCCAACCGGCAAATTCTGCCCACCCAATCTCCATAAGCGATGTACCATGGCTTATCCAGACCATAGAGTTTAATTGTCGCCAGTCGCTGCTCAGCAGTCATGGCGCGACCGCCGTTCTCGCCTCCCCCCTTCAGCATTGCGGCATTTCCGGGAGCCAGGCGGATCAACAGAAAGGTGAACAGCGTGATGCCAATAAGGGTCGGAACCAAAAGAAGAATGCGCCGGATGATGTAGGTCGTCATCGTTTTTTTGACTAGGCCGTTATCTCAATGGTCCGATTCCTGATATTGAGCGCCTCCCACAAAATCACCTCTTCCGGCACTGCGCAATCGAGGCAAAGGCAGACCACATCACCGTCCGGACGATGGACGAATTCGACGCGATCAATCTTTGCGGTCAACTTCACGTTGGCGTTAAAAGGAATGCTCAAGACCATGCCTGCTATAATTTCGCCTTCAAACATGAATCCGGCGAGGACAAAAGTCGTTTTGTCCTGGATGGCGAATGTATCGCGAACGTGGAATTGGGGCATGAGTTATCAAGGCGCAGCCAATTTAGGGGGCCACTGCGCCTAGTTCCAGCAAGATTACAGCCAGAATCCGACGCGAAGTTGCTTAAGCTTCGAAAAGCTCAAGTGCGTGGCGTTGTCGCAGCTACCGCTTGTCGAGAATAGCGCGGAGGTTACTGAGCAATTCCGACATGTCGTAAGGCTTGGCAATAAAGCCATCGATGCCCGTTTCCGCCATGCGGGTCTTGAGTCCCCCATCGATGTAGCCGCTGGTCAACATGGTCTTGATGCCGGGCCTGATCTTTCGCGCTTCAGTACAAAGTCCAAAGCCGTCGAGTTTGGGCAGGCCTACATCCGAGAAGACGATGTCTATCTTGTCGCCTCCGGCCCGAAGCTTGTCCAAGGCTTCCTCAGCGCTGCTGGCAGTCACGACAGCATAACCGTGCATCTTGAGGATGACCTCGATAAAATAACTCACATCTGTTTCGTCATCGACGATCAACACCGTTTCGGAACCCTTCACGACTCTCGGGGCATCCAATGGGGCTGCAACCGCACATGGCGCCGGCCCGGCTGGAATGGGGAGGAACAACGAGACGGAGGTTCCTTTGCCCAACTCCGATTGGACATCAATCAGCCCGTTGTGAGACTGCATCAAGCCATAAACGACCGGCATACCCAACCCTGTCCCCTGCCCCTTCGGCTTCGTGGTGAAGAAGGGTTCGAAAATATGCTGGCGGGTGGCTTCGTCCATTCCCACACCCGTATCGCTCACGCGCAGGCAAAGGTATTCCCGGGTACCTTCCGCCGAGAGCAACGGCACTTTCTCACCCTTCATCCTGCTCGTGGAAATGGTGATGGTTCCACCGTTCGGCATGGCATCGCGGGCATTGGTGGCAAGGTTGATCAGGACCCGGTCCAATTGCCCGGGATCGGCATGGATTTCCGGCAGGCCATCGTCGAGTTGCAGCTCGAAGGTGATATTCCGCAGCATCGCCTCCCGCAACATAGTGGTAATCTGCCGGATGTGCTGGTTGACGTTGGTCGAGGTGAAGGTGCTGTCGCTCTTGCGCGCGAAAGCCAGCAACTGACTGACCAGATCCGACCCGCGTTGGGCCGCGTGGTTGATCGTGGAAGCAATTTCACCAACGCGGTCAGGCCGGTGCGCCTCCATCAGAAGCAACGCCGTGTGCCCTTTGATGATGGTAAGAATGTTGTTAAAATCGTGGGCCACGCCACCGGCAAGGGTACCGACCGCCTCAAGGCGTTGCGCCTGGCGCAGGCGTATTTCCATCTCCTGGTTCTTGGCCCGCTCAGCCGATTCGGCAATAGCACGGCGGACCGCGGGGACGAGACGTGACAACCGGTTTTTCAATACGTAATCGGTTGCACCGTTGCGAAGTGATTCGATGGCAAACTCTTCCCCGATGGTACCGGAGACAAAAATAAAGGGAATTTCCGGCGCATGTTCCCGCGCCAGCTCCAAGGCGCGGAGACCATCAAAATCGGGCATCGAACAATCGGCAAAAATCAGGTCGAAATCCTTTTTCTGGAGATCCTGAACGAAGGCATCGCGACTATCGCGACGGATGATGTCACATTTCAATCCATCGCGAACGAGCAATTGTTGGACAAGGTCGCAATCGGACGGGGAGTCTTCCAGATGCAGGATGCGCAAGTTGGACTTCATGGAAGGCTCCTGGACGGCCATCGTATTAACAAGCCCCGGGTTTGTCAAATTGCCTCCAAGGAATTTATTATTTAGTTTTTGTGGGTGAAGGTTCGTTGACGATGGCCCAAAAAACTCCCAACGTCCGGATGGCTTCGACAAATTGCGAAAAATCGACCGGCTTCACGACAAAAGCATTCACCCCGAGATCGTAACTTTGGACCAGATCCTGTTCTTCCCGCGAGGAAGTCAGCATGACCACCGGGATGCGCTTCAGTCCCGGGTCGGATTTGATCTGGCGTAACACTTCCAAGCCATCGACCCGCGGCATCTTGAGGTCGAGCAGAACCACGCCAGGCAGCTCATGCTTGCTGGCCGCAAAGGTTCCTCGCCGATAAAGATAATCAAGGGCTTCCGCGCCGTCGCGGACGACCTCCACCGAATTGGTGAGATGACATTCCTGCAAAGCAGAGAGAGTCAGCTCCACATCATTTACGTTATCTTCCGCAAGGAGTATGTGTTTCATTTTAGGCATGGTTGGTTTCATTCATTGGGTTGGATGGCAGGGAAAAATAAAAAGTTGAACCGATATTGACCTGGCTTTCGGCCCAGACGCGACCGCCATGGCGATGGATGATCCGTTGAACATTGGCAAGGCCAATCCCGGTCCCTTCAAATTCCTCCGCACGGTGCAGACGCTGAAAAACGCCAAAGAGTTTGGTGGCGTAGTTCATGTCAAACCCGACACCGTTGTCGCGGACATAATAGATGACCTCAGCGCCGCCAGACTTCCCCTCCTGGTGACCGATCTCGATCCGCGCTTCGCCGCGCGGCCGGGAATACTTGAGCGCGTTGGAAATCAGGTTCACCCAGACGAGTCGCAGCAAATTGGCGTCTCCGGCAATCGTGGGCAAGGGCTTGACGTCCCAAACTACCTTGCGCCCGCGGGCTTCCGGCTCCAGTTCATGAATCGCCTGGTCCAGCAAGTCACGCATGTCGACTTTCCTCGGATGCATCTCGACCCGTCCCGTGCGCGAGAAAGCGAGCAGGTCATCAATGAGCAGCCCCATTTCCTTGGTCGCCTTGACGATGACCTTCATGTGGCGGCTGCTCGATTCCTCCGCCTGAATAACAGGCGAACCTTGGAGCAATTCGACGAAGCCGTGAATGTGCCTCAGGGGTGAGCGCAAATCGTGCGAGACCGAGTAGGAAAAAGCCTCGAGCTCCTTGTTGGCGGCCTCAAGCTGCGTGGCGCGGCTTTTCATCTCCTCGTTCAATTTTTGGATGCGCGCCTCGGCTTCCTTGCGGCCGGTGATATCCCGGATGAAGGCGTGAAAGGTGGTCTTGTTCCCCTCAGGCAAAGGCCAAATGGCGAGTTCCACCGGGAATTCCTCACCACTCCGTCGGATGGCGGTCAATTCGATGCGCTTGTTGAGCACCGGCCCCACCCCGGTGGCGTGCAGGTGCTTCATCCCGGCCACATGGCGTTCGCGGTAGCCCGGCGGAATAATTGTCTCGTGCAGGTAGCGTCCCAATGCTTCGGCGCGCGGCCAGCCGAAAATCGACTCAGCCTGGAGGTTCCAGTCGGTGATGCGTCCTTCCGCGTCGATGCTCACAAATGCATCATGCGCGCTCTCGATGATGGAGCGGCTTCGCGCTTCGCCCTGCCGCAAGGTCTCTTCCATCTGCTTGCGCTCGGTCATGTCGCGGGCCGAGGCAAAAATCGTCTGAGCATCCGCCAGGGGCCGGGCATTCCACATGAGCCAGCGGTAGGAACCGTCCTTGCACCGGTAGCGGTTCTCAAACGAAACCGTCTCCCCTCCTTGCGTTAGCTTGGCGGATTCCGCCACCGTCTTCGTCCGGTCGTCCGGGTGAACAAAATCCAGGAAGGGCTTCTCAAGCAGTTCCTCTCTTGTATAGCCAAGGGTCTTTTCCCATGCCGGGTTCAACCTTTTGAAATACCCGTCGAATCCCGAGATACAGACCATGTCGCGCGTCAGGACAAAGAAACGATCCAGTTCGCGCTGTACTTGCTGACGCGACCGGAAAAAATTCCAGCTCACGATGAGCAGGAAAAGCAACACGCTCGCGACCAAGGCAAAGGTCAACCGCAGACCGGCGAAATAACCGGCCCATTCCTGCGACGATATTTCCGAGGCGATGACCAGGAAGGGATCATCGGCCACCACCGTGTCCGCCGGCCCGGTGACAATGGACCCCGGCATGATGCGCGCCCAGGTGAAGTAGCCACCGTTGTAGGCCGTCTGTCCTTCCGGCTTGCTTTTGATTTTCTCCCATAAGGAAGGATTCGTACGGGCGAGCGCCATTTCCGCCCGGTCGGACAGGACGAAACCCCATTCCTTGCTGGGTTCATCGGCCTTGATCCAATAACCGGCCGGATTGAGTATGCGCAATCTTTGAGAGTACTGGGGGGCAAATTTCTGCAGCCGGTCGATGCTGTTTCCGACCAGATAATTGATGACATAAATCCCTCTCCGCTTTCCCGTGACATCAAAGACTGGAATCGCCACCCGCACCGTCGGCTTGAGTGGTTGCTCAATCCGACCGTTTTCCGAATTTAGATCCAGCACCGAGATATAGTACTGACCCGGCGGCAGTGTGTTCGTTTTCTGGAAATAAGGGCGACTCGACTTGTTTTGGAGTTGTTCCGCCGAGACCACGTCTCCTTTCCAATTTACCCTGATAATTTCTTTGCCCTGCTCATTGATGAATCGGACTTGGTCGTAATCCAGATTCTGGCGGCTGAAAAACCATGCCCGATGCATCGCCCGGTTAAGGTCCTCTCGCTTCCCAGTCACGAGATAGGATTGCAGGCCGTCCCCATCGACTAATTGCTGCAGATCCTTGATCGCCGAGCGAATGTCCTGCTCGAAGAAATGGGCGAAAATCTCGGTTCGACGTGCCTCGCGATCAAGTACGCCCTTTTTAATCGGATCAGCCTCTCTTTGGTAGAGGCTAAAGCAAATAATCACGATCACGAGACTCGCCATCAAAGGTACCATTACCGACGACGAAAGGAAGCGATGCGTCGGCATGTCAGTCCCCTTAAATACCCGCCCTGCCCATCAAATTACTTTGCGAAGTCCTTGGGCCGAAAAGGTCAATTGCCTGTGGTTTGGGCGATAGCTTCATGTCGACCGTACTGTGGAATCCAAAGTTGGCGTAGGTTGTTAACTCAAATTCAAACAAGATAACCCTAAACGAGATTAATCAAATTGAAATTATTAAAGGTACTCAACGCAGACTCCTTTAAAGTATCGTGCATTTCTACCCCAAGTTCGCTCCTTTCGTGCCAAAGCCAGGGATTTTGACTTCTAGAACGGTCTTTTGGTCCTAGAATCCGGGCATGGATTCTTTCGTCAATCGATTGGCTCAAGCGGGCGTCAAGCTTCTGCGTAGCGGCAAAGTCCGCGATATCTATGCCTGGCAGGAAGAGATCTGGCTGGTGGCCTCTGATCGCATCTCCGCCTACGACGTAATCATGCCCACACCCATTCCGGACAAGGGCAAAATCCTGACATCCCTTTCCCGGCATTGGTTCACGCAAACTGCGGAGCTCTGCCCCAATCACGTGCTTGGGTACGACCTGCCTGAGGGAGTCGAATTGCCCGAATTTGCAGGCCGCCTGACCCGGGCGCGCCGCTGCGAGATTTTTCAGGTGGAATGCGTGGCCAGAGGCTATCTGGCCGGCTCCGGTTGGGAGGAGTATCGCGCGCATGGAACCGTGGGAGGCCATGCGGTTCCCAAGGGCCTGCTCGAATCGTCCAAATTATCGGCGCCTCTTTTTACGCCCGCTCGCAAGAACGATCATGGCCATGATGAAAACCTGACACCCGCCGAGGCCCGCTCCGCGCTGGGCGATGCGCGTTACGAAGAACTGCGCGACCTGACACTGAAACTGTACGCCTGGGCAGCGAACTATGCGGCACAAAGGGGTATTCTGCTTGCTGATACCAAGCTCGAGTTTGGCTTGGAAAAAACAACTGGTCGCGTCCTGCTCGCCGATGAAATTTTCACACCGGACAGTTCACGTTTTTGGCCCGCAGATGCCTACAAGCCGGGCGGCCCACAGCCGAGCTTCGACAAACAATACCTGCGCGATTACCTCAAGACCCTGACGACCTGGAACAAGACCGCACCGGGACCAGAACTGCCACCCGAGGTGGTGACGAATACCCGCACCAAGTATCTCGAAGCGTTGGAGCGATTGAAGTAGAACTTCCCATTCTCCGTCATCCTGAGCTTGTTGCACTGAGCTTCAAATTGGGCTTACTTCCTTTTCCATGAAAATCCTCGCCACCCTCGCTGTCTTGTTGTTTTGCCTGACACCTGTACTGGGAAAACTCGTCACCGAGACGGTCGATTACGCCGACGCCAAGAGCACACCGCTCCAAGGCTATGTCGTCTATGACGATGCGATCTCCGGCAAACGGCCCGGCGTGATTATTGTCCACGACTGGCGCGGGTTGACCGATACCACCAAGAAACGGGCGGAAATGATCGCGCAGCTTGGCTACCTAGCCTTCGCCGCCGATATCTACGGCAAAGGCGTGAGACCTTCCACTGTTCCTGAGTACGGAAAGCAGGCCACCATTTACAAAAGTGACCGGACTCTCTTCCGCGAGCGGGAACGCGCTGCCTACCATGCTCTCCTTAAGCAACCTCTGCTCGATCCCACCAAAATTGCCGCAATCGGCTACTGCTTCGGCGGCACCGGCGTGATCGAAATGGCGTGGGACGGCCTCGACCTCAAAGGCGTGGTCAGCTTCCACGGCGGACTCGATGCGCAGCCGCTCTCGCCCGGGGCAAAGATCAAACCCAAGGTCCTCGCTCTCTGCGGCGCGGATGATCCGTTCGAGAAGCCTGCGGACATGAAGGCTTTCGAGCAGCAATTGAAAGATGACAATTTCGATTACGTCATCATCTCCTACGGCCACGCCCAGCATGCCTTTACCGATGAGGGAGTGGACACCCTCAATCTGCCTGGCGCCAAGTACAATGCCGCCGCGGACGAACGCTCCTGGCACGCGATGCGCGGCTTCTTCCAGGAACTCTTTGGAAAATCCTGAGTCGTTCGTTTAAATCACCCAAGCGAGCGTCTCTTCCACCATCGCCACCCGGCGCTGGCCACACAAGAGTTCCACCTTCCCGAAGCAGATATTGCGGCGGCGGCGGATTTTTACCTCAAAAGAAAGGATCCCGTCACTTGGCCCGACCTTGCCTTCAAAGGACGCGCTGACCCGTGCGAGTCGTGGTTTGCCCAAGACACCGTGATGCCAAGCCCAAATGGCAATCGCCTGGCCTGCGGCCTCAATCATCAGGCAACCGGGGAAAATGGGATCCTCCGGAAAATGAAGCGGAAAAGCCCAATGCCCGCACAGGTCCATCTCACAGTTCATGCCGTCGAGGGTAATTTCCGAGACCCGGTCGATCTGGAGCATCTGTTTGACCGGCAGATAGACTTTGGCCAGATCGGAGCGGTTATAGAGAAAGTTAATCATCAACTCTCTCTTGTGATGCAGGCAAACGACAGCTTATTCCACACAACCTCTATTATGTCTCGCCCGCAGGTGCGTTTTGTCACTTTTGCGGCTACTCCACCACCTCAATCGGGCACTTGGGAAGCACGGCGAGAAATGCCTTGCCGTAAGGCTTGGTCAGCACGCGATTGTCGAGGATCACCACGATTCCCTTGTCCTGCTGCGTGCGAATGAGCCGGCCCACGCCCTGGCGGAATTTCAGGATCGCCTCGGGCAGGGAGAACTCGCGGAAAGCATCCCCGCCATTCGCCACGATCAATTCGCACTTGGCCTGCGTCAGCGGATGGTCCGGCACGGCAAACGGCAAACGTGTCAGGATGACATTGCTCAGTGCCTCACCCGGCACATCGACGCCCTGCCAGAACGAGTCGGTGCCGAAGAGGACCGAGTCGCGGTCGTCCTTGAATTTTTGCAGCAGCCGGTGCCGCGGCAATGCGCCGCCCTGGACCAGGCAGGCGATCCGCTCACTGCGGAAAAAGGAGGAAAGCGTATCAGCCAGCTTTTGCATCGTCTGGTAGCTGGTGAAAAGCACGAAAGCCTTGCCCTGCGTCATGGAGACGAAATGGCGAATCCAGTGAGCCAGTGCGCCTTCGTAGGCGTCGCGCGCCGCAGGCTCGGGCATTTTCTTCGGGATGAATACCTTCATCTGACGCGCGTAATCGAAAGGTGAATCGACCTGCAGTGTCGCGGCCACTTCACCGCCAATCCGGTTGACGAAATAGCGCAGGCCGTCGCCGACCGCCAACGTCGCGCTTGTCATGATCGCTGTATTGTCGGGGCGAAAGAGGAGTTTGCGTAACTGCGAGGCAACCTCGACCGGCGCGGCGGTGAGCGTCAGGTGCGCGTCCCTCTTTTCGTGTCGCTCAATCCAATAGACGTGGTCCTCGCGGGTCTGTGCGATAAATTCGCCCAGGCCCACGCGCATTCCCTCGACCCGCCGCGCCGCCTCCTGCACCTCGGCCTTGAAGACTTCATCTTCAATGTCGCGGGCCGCGTCGGCCAGATTCCGGTAAAGACGCGCCAATGGCAAATCGAGCGAATTTTCCGCGATGCCCGGCTCACGCAAACGCAGTTCCTTGCTCCGCTTGAAATCGAGCGACCGCTCCAGCCGGTCGAAAAAGAGATCGGTCTCTTCCTCCGCCTCGAGGACGAGCCTCACCGCCTCGCCGTCATGCAGGGCCGCAGCCACCCCTTTCTGCGTGCGCGGATGGAAAAGCCGGTGCAGCAAATACCGCAGACCTCCATGCGAAATCTCGAGGCCCAAATGCCGCGCCGCCACGCTTTCAAGGGTGTGCGCCTCGTCGAAAATGACGAAGTCGTTGTGGAAGAGATAGCCTCGCTCAGCGAGCACATCCTCCGCTCCGGCGAGGAAATTGAAGAACAGCGAGTGGTTGAGCACAAGGACCTTCGCCGCTTCCGCTTCCTTGCGCGCGCGCTGGTAGAAACACTCGTTCGTCGCCCCGCAGGTGCGCTGCGTGCAAACATGTGGCTCACTGCAGACCTGGAGCCAGACGACAGGATCGGGCGCGGGATCGAGATCGGAAAGCGTCCCATCGTGCGTCTTGTGGCTCCATTCCCAGATCCGCTTCATCTCCTCTTGCTGGCCGGAGGCGAAGAGGTCGCCTCCATGGCTCATCGCGCGTTGCAGCCGCAAGGGACAGAGATAATTCTGGCGGCCCTTGAGCAGCACCGCCTTGAATTCGGCTGGCAGCAGCTTTTGCACGAGTGGGATGTCCTTGTAGAAAAGCTGCTCCTGCAAGTTGATCGTGTGGGTCGAGACGAGCGCCTTGCGGTTCTCCTCAATGGCGTGAAAGATAGAGGGGACCAGGTACGCGAGGCTCTTGCCGACGCCTGTCCCCGCCTCGACGATGAGATGGGAGCGGTCGTGACACGCCTTGGCCACGGCCGTAGCCATCGCCTGTTGCTGGGGCCGGTATTCGAATTGCGGCGACTTGGCCAGCAGGCCGCCGGGGCCGAAGGCGAGATTCACCTGATTCTCGATTGGAGAGGGAAAATCGTCGCGGGGTGCAATCATGCAGGAAATCCGTTCAAGCCCGATAGGCTACCGCGAAATGCCGGACGGGTCTAAGGGATTTCATGCCATACCCTTTCCTTCCAGCCGGAAAATGATTTTGGCAGGTGCGCACCGAAAATTTGATTCTGATGGTTGCTTTTGCCCCGGGGTTACGCTTATAATTCCCGGCTCTTCTCTTTACACCCCATGGAGTAGCGGTTAGCTCACCTCCCTTTCACGGAGGTAGCACGGGTTCGAATCCCGTTGGGGTGACCCTTTGCTGACTCTCAGCAGAGATGGATTTTAACATGCTGAAAGCAGAACCACTTACGCTGGTTCCAAATTCCCCGTTCGAATAAGCAAGTTTCTGAGGGAACCAAATTCTTTGCAGTACCTCTTTTTGGTCTAAGGAAGCTTTAACCCAGAGGTGCTTAGCGTTTTCAATAAGATGACGCGCAAAGGCCAAAGTGGTTTCGATCTCCAATTCATCGATTTTTAGTTCATTGATCGAGATTTCCCGTGTCAGATTTCAGCATCAATAATGGCCTTTTGCCGTTCATACGTATCTCTTGTAATCGATTGCTCAAAAATGTGAACGTGCTCTAGTCTGTTACGTCTTTCGCTGAGGATCGCCAATTGCTTCTTGTGTTCACCAGACTCCACAACGGTGTCCTCTCGCCGTTTGTGCCAAGCGTCTAACACTTCCGGTTTTGTCCACGCGAACCTAACCGGACTTTGCTCTCACAATTGCTACTTTGTGCGAATAATTTCGAAATAAGGTGTTGGACCGTTACGTAAAGCAGCTGTATCGATGTGGGCGGTAAGCATCCCTTCCTTATCGGTCAAAGGAATTTCCTCAGCCCGTTCCCCGCTGGCTGAAAGGGCCCACAAATGGGCCGTTCCAGGAGCGGTATTGTGCAAAGAGATCTCAGCCTGTGAAACACGCATGAGTACTGGAGCCGTGCCGTGATCGACAAGTACGAGTCGCTTGTTATCTTTGAATCTCATGCGACTGTTAAGCGCATCGGTGACGATGAGGAGCAGGATGTGAGGACTCGCCGCCAGTGGCTGTGCCGTTAGCGATCCCGCGAAGACTGCTCCATCAGTCCCATTCAGCTTGGCACTAAGATCGCGGAGTTGCAGGCCCGAATCTCCATCAAAAAGAGTCCCTCCCTGACTCAGCGGAGTCGTGACCTGGATCGTCCCAATCTGCGTATTCAAAAAGATCTGACCGGTATCAGACTCGTAAAGTCCCTTGGCGAGATCGGTCCGGTTTTCAGCAGAAAGAATTCCTGTAGCGTGAAGTGAAGCAAACATCGCCTCCGTTGCCTTGTTGGGGGCCGGTGTCGTGGTAACACTCTGGGCCCCATTCTGAGTCGTAATTTGCTGAGTACCGTCGGGAGACAGGCTCAGGTCGGCATGGTATTCCCCACGGGGAGCAGCGCCAGGCCATGTGGGTACTCGCACTCCCAGTTCGGAGATGAACGCCAACCGCGAAATTGATGTCGGGGCGGCATCCTGAAGCGGAAACCGAGCGGAACTTTTCTGCGGATCAATAACCATTTCAATTGAATGCGTGGACTGCTTGACATCGCCCCGACGAAATAAGAGTGCTGACATATATTCTCCCGCCTTCGTCGACGGATCTTTGAAGAGTCGAAACGGTTCCGCCGGAACCTGGGAGAATGAATTTCCTGTCCGGATGGGGCGGATCGGGTTGGTGAACTGGGCGATCATTTGCCAACCCTGCAGGGCCGCATAGGCTGGAAGGGTTAACCCGGCCTGAAAACGGTACGGATTCCAGAACACTTGACCCCATTCCGATACGGTGAAGGGCCGTCCCAGTTGTCTGGTCGTAGGCAGGCCAAAATAAAAGCCAATTCCGCGGACAAGCGGATTCCAACCAACTTCGACCGTACCTGCTTCATTGGGGTTATTACCGAAGTGTGGGTGATCGTGATAGGTATGGTTGTCGACGAGCGGGAGAATATCCCGGGTCATGTCAGACTCCAGCGAGTAACTGATGTTGAAGTCGGTCAGCGGCGCGCGCAGTCCCAGATCTCGCACGATTTTCGCCATCCATTCGAACATATCTCTCTGGGTATCGATAAAGAACAACTCCAGATCGACCGTATCTGGTCCCTTTCCCGATACGATCGGAAGTGGGATCGTGTCCAGTGTGACATCGGGCGAAAGAGAGACCCCTCCGTTCTGGCTCCATGCCGTCTTCACTGCCTCTATAGTGCCATACTTCTTCCGTAGCCAGTCCCGGAAGGGTGCCGCGAGACCCTGATCAGCGTCTTTTCTGGCCATTAGATAGTTCAATTCGGTTTCATTTCTTAGTTGCCCGATGGCAACAACCGGGTCGTCTTTCAAAGCCAGTCCCGTATAAGGATTCACATGGGTCAGAAGCGCCACGACACCGGCCTTCCAATGTTCGCGGGCCGCCGGATCGTAATACATGGGCACTTTCATGGGCGGCTTCACGGTGGAAATATCGAAGAAGAGATAGACACCCCTCGTCTTGAGGTCGGCGACAAAATGGTCCCAGAGATCCAGTTGTTTGGGATTCAAATCATCCCCCTGCGCGCCCCGTCGCAGGATGGAGTCGAGATAATGCGGTCGCAGGATATTGTAGCCACCCCGCGCTATCTGTTCGGCAAAATTGTCTATCTCTTCTGGCGTTGCCTCCGGCGGAATTTCGTCTACCTCGGAACAGCACAAAAAGCGGACGGGCACATCCGGTTTTTTTTCAAAGGCCAATTCCCCTTTCTTGTTGATGATGACGAACCCATTTTCCCCCACCTTGACGGACGGGAAGATCGAGGTGAGGTCAAGTGCGGAACCGGCGCGCACGTCCAGATCGTCCATGTTGGCTTTTTTCCAGCCTTCAGCAGCTGTCGGGACCCAAGTAGTAGTGGGATTGGCCAGCGGATCGTGATCTGTCATTACGGCCCCTAATACGATCCATGGCAGCCCTCCTGCCGTTTTGAAACTCAGGGCGACGGGTATCCCAGCATCAGCAGGCACGGTAAAGCGGGAGATATAAATTCCGACCATGGTAGTGTGATTATTCTCCTGGTAGGCAACTACTCCATTCGGCAGATCAGCGGGACTTGCCCAATCGCCAACGTCCGTTCCCGCATGCACAGGAAAATCCACCACCCGTCCGCTATCGCAATGCACAGAGACCGTGCCAATAAGGGAAGTATCTCCGTTTGGGACCCAACATGCCGCGTGCAGAAGGTAGAGATTGCGTCCGATCGGTCCCGTACCCTCGTTCACTGGAACTTCCACCTGTTTCAGCTCGGTAGGATTAGTTTTGCTATCAAAGGCCAGGACTTGGTTCTTGCCATTTTGAGTACCAAGTATTTGAAATTCGATTCCGGCATAGTCAAAGATGGAGTCATAACCATGATTCATTCCTGGCAGCGAGTTATCCGGCCCCTGATCACTCCATCCCCCCTTGCCGTCACCCGCCACGTCATCGACGTAGGCTCGGTTTGCGGCCGGGCGCAGATCGACCTTGATCTCGATGGCCTGCGCCGTTGAGGCCAGCGCGAAAGCCATGCAAGAAATGCGCAAAAGATGGATGTATTTCATGAATTTCAGGTATTTCGTCGGATGTCTTTTCTGCACAAGTAGTACGACGCGAGTCAGCGACGATTAGAATTGTGAGCCGCAGTCGAGGGGCGCCCGCCCGTTAGGCATCCTTCGACCTTCTTGCACGCTGGCAAACGACCAGGAGGACCAACCCGCCGAGCATCAGGGCCCAGGTGCCGGGTTCAGGCACCACTTCCACGTCGATGTTGAAGCCGCCGCCGTTGGCGACCAGTTTCAGGTACGAATTGGCATAATAGCCCAGCGGCTGCGCGCTGTTGATCGTGAAGCTCAGCCCCGAAATCACTCCGTTGCCGTCCACCGTCAGGTCGCCGCCGAAGATCGAGCCGCCGATCCCGCTGCCACCCACCGTGCTCGTAAAGAGCGTGAACTGCGTCGTGTCCGGCACTACTGCGCCCCCGATCAAATTCAACGTGAGGTTGGCATTGCTGAACAACGCCGTCGCCGTCGCGCCCAAGGCCAGTTGCGTGCTGTTGCCCAAGGTCGTCCCGCCCGCGCCCGTGCCCAGGTTGAACGTCAAACTCGCGTTCGTGAAGCTCGTCGTTCCCGTCGCCGTCATCGTCAGGATGCTCGTCGTGTCACTCGCGCCCGTCCCCGGGTTGACCACGCCGCTGACCGTGTTCGCGCTGCCGGCGATCGTGCCGGTGCCGGTTACGATGCCCAGGCTCCCCAGGTTGAACGCCCCGCTGCCCGTCGCCGAGCCCGAGGTGTTGCTGACGATGAGCGTCCCCGCCGAAATCGTCGTGCCGCCCGTGTAGACGTTGCCGGTGGCCCGCGTCAGCGCCAATGTCCCCGTGCCGGTCTTGGTCAAACTGAAGTTATTCGCATTGCGTGTGCCGTTGGCATCACCCAATAACCCGCCGTAGGTGTCCGTGCCACTGGCCACGTTGACCGTCAACCCGCCCGTGCCGGCGCTGGCACCCGAACCGACATTCGGCGTTGAGGCCGATCCGTTGGAACTGATCACCTGGTTGGTTCCGCTGCCCGCCGTGTTCAGGCTCGCCACCGTTTGGCTGTGGCCCGACAAGTCCAGCGTGTTGGTCATCGTCCCGGTGTCGCTCACCGCACCCAGGGTCAAATCGGTGTAAGGCGCCGGGCTCGGCAGGGCGTTGTCCACTCCCGTGATCAGCGTGCTGCTGCCGCTGATCGTCGTCGGACCGTTGTAGGTGCTGTTGCCCGTCAACCCCGTCGTCGTCCCGCCGATGTAGTTCACGTCCGAATTGGCGCTGGAACCGACAATCGGCCCGCTGATCACATTAAGACCCCCGTTGATGTTGAGCGTCGTCCCGTTCTTGTTCAACGTCCCGCTCAGGGTCAGGACGTTGCCGCCCGTGTTGTTGATCGAAGCGCTGCCGGAGGTCACCGTGATGTTGTGCGCCACCGTGCCGTTGGCCCCGGTGTACCGGAGCGTCGTCCCGTTGGCCAGGCTGATGAGACCGCTGCCCAGGCTCGTGCCCTTGCTCACCGCCAGGATGCCCGTCGTCACGTTCGTGCCCGCCGTGCTCGAATTGGTGCCCGTGAGGTTCAACGTCCCCGCGCCGAGCTTGTTGAGGGCGAAGTTCCCGTTGATGTTGTCGGCAATGGTGGCCGTGTCGTTGACGATGAGTGTCGTGTCGCCGGCCAGCGTGACGGTGGAAGGCGTGGTCAGGCTCGTGCCGTCAAAAGTCAGGCTGCCCGTGCCGGCCAGGGTGATCGTGCCGTTCAAGGAAAGGCTGTTGGCCAGCGTGATGGCCGTGCCGTTGTCCGACAAGGTGGTGCCACCTGCCAGGGTCAACGTGCCGGTTCCGAACGGTCCGTTGACGATGGAGCCGCCACTGACCGTCGTGCTGTTGGCTGCGACCAGTGTGCCGACAGAAAGCGTCGTGCCGCCGTCATAGGTGTTGCT
>Ga0068863_100000498_pt1 | contig 39869 bp, 31 predicted proteins | sample KBSSwiS62_FD_66596 | JGI IMG/M metagenome (GOLD analysis project Ga0068863, IMG submission 66596) | Switchgrass rhizosphere microbial communities from Kellogg Biological Station, Michigan, USA - KBS Switchgrass S6-2 | ecosystem: Host-associated > Plants > Roots > Rhizosphere > Soil ... | reverse complement strand
CCGGCTTTGAGCTGTCCACGTCGGCCGCGGACGTCACGGCGGTCAGGCAGTCCTCGATGTCGAGGGCGGCGCGCAGGGCGCGCAGCTCGGCCGGCCGAGCCGAGGTCGCCAGCACGACCCGGGCTCCGCGCCGCGCGACCGCGCGCACCAGCTCGCGGGCTCCGGGCAGCGGCTCGATGAGGCCGATGAACGAGGCGTAGTGCTCGGTGTGGGCCGCGGTCAGAACGTCGTCGCGGCCCCGGTCCCGGCCGGGCAGCAGCGCGTCCAGCAGCCGATCCGAGCCCATGCCGATGTGCCGGTGGATGGCGGCCATGGTCACCTGGTGGCCCTCCTGCCGCAAGGCGCGCGACCAGGCGATCGTGTGGCCGTAGTTGGTGTCGGTCAGCGTGCCGTCGAGGTCGAACAGGACGGCGCGGACAGGGTCGGTCACGGTCTCGGCCTACCCGGGCCGGGCGAGGCAACCCGGCCGTCATTCGGGAAACTTCCACCGCTTCGTTCCCGAGCCCGTCCTTGCTCGACGAGGTTTCGGGCGTGCTGTCCGGGCACGGTGGCCGGCGATGGCACGCGCCGACGCGGGCCCGGAGGGAGATCAGCGATGCGGATCGGCTACAAGCTCGCCACGGAGGCCTTCGGACCGAAGGAGATCATCCGGCAGGCGGTGGCCGCCGAGGCGGCGGGATTCGACTTCGTCGAGCTCAGCGACCATTTTCATCCCTGGCTCGACTCCCAGGGCCACTCCCCCTTCACCTGGTCCCTGCTGGGGGCGATCGCCCAGCGCACCGAGCACATCGAGCTCGCGACCGGCGTGACCTGCCCGACGATCCGCTATCACCCGGCCGTGATCGCCCAGGCCGCGGCGACGGTCGCCCTCCTGTCGGACGGCCGCTTCACCCTCGGCCTGGGCTCCGGAGAGCGGCTCAACGAGCACGTCGTGGGCCGGGACTTTCCGGCGGTGGCCACGCGGCAGGCGATGCTCCGCGAGGCGATCGAGATCATCCGGCTGCTGTGGGGCGGTGGCTACCGGTCGTACGAGGGCCGCTATCTGCGTCTCGAGGACGCCCGGGTGTTCGACCTGCCGGAGACGCCGCCGCCGATCGCGATCGCAGCCAGCGGCGAGCCGTCGGCCAGGTTGGCCGCGCTGCACGGCGACGCGCTGTTCGCGACCGAGCCCAAGGCGACGATCGTCGAGCACTACGTCGACGCCGGCGGAACCGGTCCGCGCTACGCCGAGGTGCCACTGGCCTACGCCGCCGACGAGGCGAGCGCGGCCCGGGCGGTGGTCCAGACCAACCGATGGGCGCTGACCGGTTGGAAGGTGATGAGCGAGCTCCCGAACCCGGTGAACTTCGCCGCCGCGACGACAACCGTCACCGAGCAGGACGTAGCCGAGCGCTTTGCCTGCGGTCCGGATCCGGCTCGCCACCTCGCCGTCGCCGACCAGTTCGTCGGCGCCGGATTCGACCGGCTGGCCCTGCTGAACGCCGGTCCCGACCCGGACGCCTTCCTGGAGTTCTTCCGGTCCGAGCTGGCCGAGCCGCTGCGCTCCCGGGCCGCCCAGCCCGTCGGCGCGGGGGTCTAGCCAGGCGGCCCGGCGGCCAGCCATCGTGAGCCTCCTTGGCCCCTGGTGCCCGGTTGGCCACGGGGCAGGCCGACGCTCGACTGGACGCCGGGTGATCTCTGGCTACCACCGGCTGGTGCGGGCCCACCCGTCCCGCCGTGACCGGGGCGGGTTGCCGCGGGCACAGCGGGTATGGCGTCTACAAGGTTCTCGACGAGGAGGATGCCGCGATGAGCGTGGTGGACAAGGCAAAGAACAGCCTGCGCCGAATTGTGGGCCGCGGGGAGCGGGACGTGGGCCGGGCCAGCGGTGACCCGAGGATGGAGACGCGCGGCGCGGCGCGGAAGATCAAGGGTGACGTCAGGCAGGCCGGCGAAAACCTGAAGGACACCATGCGCTGAGGACCGGCGCTGAGGGTGTTGCGGCGCTCGCCGGGTGGGCGCCGGCCGGGTTCCCCTGGCCGGCGCCCACCCGGCGATCACGTCTCGCCGGGCAGGGACGGTCCACCTCGGAGCGTCACGCGGACCTCGGGGCGCCGCCACCGCGGGAATGCGGCATTCTGCCCACCTGCCGAGAGTCGTCGGCCGCCGCCATAGACGTCATCCTCCATTTCGCGGCACGGTACTTCGACCACGGCGCCAGCCACCGTGGGACCTATGCCCGAAACAGCTCTACCCGCCGGAGAGACGAAACCGCCCAAATCCGGATGACGAACACCCGCCGTGTCCCGACCAGCTCCGGGAACACGGCGGGTGCCCGGGGCCTAGCCGAACGCGATCTCCTTGGAGATCGCGTTCGGCCCGTCGTACGTGCGGTCCGGCAGCTTCTCCAGCGTCTTCAGGACGCGGTCGTCGGCGCCGTGTTCGCGCGCCACCGAGAGGATCTTGTCCCGGTTGGCCGGGAAGTCGATACCGCCGAGAAACTTCTGCAGCTGAATCGGGTTCACCGTCATGAAGAGCGCTCCTTGTCGAATGCCTGTGCGGCACTGGCTGTCAGCGACGTCGCACGTCAGTGCCGCCAGATGTCAGTGCGACGCCGCGTTGCAGTTGCGTGCAACGAGCAGGGACGCGACGCGTCAGTCGGCGCCGCCTCCGAACGTCGTTCGGACCTTGTCCGTCGCCCGTTCGGCTGCCCGGGCCAGCTTCTGGACGAACGGATGCTTGGCCTGGGTGATGGTGGTCCGCGTCAGCGTCCTGATGGCCCAGTCGACGTGCTCCCGGGCCGTCGGAGCGAGCGTGCCGGCGGCGTCGTTGATCGCCACCCGGGCCGCGCCTTCATCGGCTTCGCGGGCCAGGTCCGCCAGCACCCCGATGTTGACGACGCACTGGTTGGCGGCGCAGAGGTAGGCCTGGAGGCCGGCCTGCTCGAAGGTCATCGGGTCGGCCGAGCCGCTGAGCAGCAGCGCTTCGACCATCTTGTTGTCCATGGCCTCGGTGGCCCGGCCGGCGGGGCTGACGTACTGGTCGCTTCCGCCCAGCCGCCCGATCAGCGCCTCCCAGACCTCGACCGCGCTCAGCGTCTCCTTTTCCAGCTCCGCGTAGCGTGACCGCAGCACCGGGTTGTCACTCCTGGCGTGCAGCGTCCGGAGCAGGTTGACGCCCATGCGCTCGTGGGCGACGAAGGCGGCGAGCTGGTCGGCCAGGAAGGGCCCGTTCAGGCCACTGTCCGCGGCGAAGTCCGCGAAGTGGTCCTCGCCGACCTCCCTTTCCGGAACCACGGTGATCATGGGCCCTGGCTTGATGACGGCCCCGGTCTCGGGTCGTACTGCGGTGGTTGGCATCTCTGGTTCAGTCCCCTCTGGCGTTCGGCGGTGGGGACGCACGCCGCCGCGAACGCCTCGGCGTCTCGGGCGCTCGGCGTCGGGCACACCCGACTACCGCGCGTTATGAGTGCCGCGGGTCGGCGCGGCGGTCAGGCTTCCGGTCAGCGCGAGCGGGCGTAGGCGTCGGCGCGCAGCCGCTCGACCGGGTGCGGGCCTTCGGTCTCGATCCGGTAGTCGGCGCCGAACCGGTCGCGGTGGACGTCGATCACCTGCTCGGTGGGCACGCCACCGGCGTTGACCGTGGCCAGGCGCTCCTGGAACCGCTTGTGCGAGTCCATGACGTACCCCGTCCCGAGACTCGTCAGGTCGATCTGGGTCACCAGCACCTCGCGGACGTAGGCCTTGTTCGGCTCGAACACCACCGGTTCCGGCAGCTCCAGCGGGAGCACCTCGGCGGGGTCGCGCCCGTCGTAGCGCTTCATCAGCTCGCAGGCGACCCGCAGCTGCTCGACCTCCATCGCCAGGTGCAGGTTCCACAGGTCCCGGATGCGCCGGTCGGTCTCCTGCGCGGCGAACGAGTAGTACAGGTAGCACTCGTTGTACTCGTGCAGCACGAGCTGCTCGAACCAGCTCTCCGCCGGATCCAGCATCGACTCGTACTGCGTGACGTGCTCCTCCTCCACCATGGCGATCTCGGCGTACAGGCTGCGGGCCAGCGGTTCCATGTACCGGTTGCCGATGGTCATGTAGAAGTTCATCGTCTGCTGCTCGGCGGCGGTGATCGTCAACGCGTGCAGCCGGCTGCGGGGATCCGCGGTGTGCTTGTCGTAGTGCTTGCGGATGTTGTCCCGCGGGTGGCGGTGCTCGTTGGCCGTGGGCCGGCCCGGCATCACCTCGGTCAGCCGGTTCACCACGCTCTCGGCCTGCTTGCCCTCCAGCAGCTCGTACAGGTTCGCGTACCGGTACAGGTGGTCGAAGTCCTCGAGCAGCCCGAAGTCGTAGGTCTGCTTCAGGTACGGGTCCGGCTCGCTGCGGGCCAGCCACGCCGTCAGGTCCACTGCCTCCTGCTCGTAGCCGAGCGTGACCTCCAGCGTGGTCTCCTCGCCCGGTATCAGCCAGTTCACCGCTTTCTGCTGCTGCTGCTCGACCGCCCGTACCTCCGCGAGCGCCGCCTTCACCTCGGGGGTGTCGATGTGCCGGTTGAACTGGTGGCTGAACAGCACCGCCTCGACCTCGATACCGTTCATCGCGATCACCCGGCACCGGGTGTAGGGGTCGACGTCGCGCTTGTCATAGGGCGTGACGTTCAGCTCCGACCAGTTGCGCACCTGCTTGTCGAGCGGGATGCCCTTTTCCTGCAGTGGGTTGAAACCCATGAGATCTCCTGGTTCGTCAGCTGAGGCTGGGGTGGTCAGTGCCACGGCTGCCACTCCGTCGGCTGCGGGTCAGCGGTTGCCGGGCATCGCGCTCACCTGGCCGAGCACCGACTCCTCGTCCCGCTCGACGGCGAGATCGCCGAGACTGACGACGCCGACCGGCCTTGACCCCTCGACGACCGGCAGCCGCCGGACCGCGCGCAGCCGCATCAGCTCGGCGGCGTCCTCGAGGCGGGTGTCCGGCGTGACCGACTCCAGGTCACTGCTGCACACGTCGCGCACCGTTGCGGCCGTCGGATCGCGGTCCTCCGCGACGGCGCGGACCACGATGTCGCGATCCGTGAGAATTCCGACGAGCCGGTCGTCCTCGACGACCAGCACGTCTCCGGCGTCGGCCGCGCGCATCGCGCGCGCCGCCACCGCCAACGACTCCTGGGGGCCGACAGAGATCGGCTCGCGGGTCATGACCTCGGCGACTGTCGTAGCCATCGGAATCTCCCTTCGTTCGCCGCCATCCACCATCCCGGGCTGCCCTGCGCCTGGCTCCCAAACCACCGGCGGCGCCCCGGCTCGTGATCGCGACGACCTACGCGCTCGCGCGCCCGGCGCACGGTCGCTGTCCCGTACCGCGCCTGACCTGCGCGCCTTTTCCGTCCGCGGGCACCACAGGCGGTGACACCTCGAGCAGGTCCACGGCCGCGCGCGTCACCTCGTCCACGGTCAGCGCCAGCAGGCCAGGGTCAGGGCTCGTCGCGCGCGGATCCCCCGGGCGCCCGGACCACAGGGACCGGTGGATCGGACGGGACGCCGGCGGCCCCCACTCGGCCGGGGCGACCGGGCCGAACAGCAGCACCGACGGCGTTCCGTAGGCGGTGGCGAGGTGGCCGACGCCGGTGTCGGCAGCGAGCAGCAACGCCGCGTCGCAGACCAGCGCACAGAGCCCGAGCAGATCGGTGCGCCCGGCGAGGACCGACGTCTCCGGCAGGCCCGCCAGCCGCGCGACGTGTCGCGCCACGTCGACCTCCTGGCGTCCCCCGGTGATCGCCACCGGCCAGCCGGCGGTGCTGAGCTCGCGCGCGACCGCGGCCCAGCGTTCCGGCGGCCAGCGGCGGGCCGGGGCCGCTCCGCCGGGATGGACGATCACCAGGCCGCGCCGGGTGGCCGGGTTTCCGCACGGCGCGAACGGTGTGTCCGGGGCCGAGGCCGACGGCACCGGGCGCGGCAGGCGCAGGTCGCCGGGGTCACAGGGCACGCCGTACCAGGCGAGCAGCCGGCACCACCGGCGCGTCTCGTGCTCCACGTGCCAGGCGCCGTCCACCGGCCCGGCGACCTGGTAGGCCGGCCCGTCCGGCAGCCCGAAGGCCCAGAGCCGGCGCGGGCGCGTGGCGCGCAGTGCGGCGGTCGACTCGGGCCCGCGGCCGTGCAGGTTCACGGCCAGCTCCGGGGCACGCACGGCCGGCACGGCGAGCGGGGCGGTATCCACGACCGCGTCGAGGGCACCGGACAGCCGCGCGACCGGTTCGAGCCAGCGCGGCGCCCCCAGCACGATCCGCCGGTCCGGCAGGGCCGCGCGCAGCCCGCGCAGGGCCGGTAGCCCGGTCAGCAGGTCACCGAGGCCGAGCGCGCGCAGCGCGAGGACGGTCACGTCGCCCGCCGGCCAGGGCGGGCCGCGGCTACGCGGATCACGGGTAGGACGTCTCCCAGCTGGAGGTCACGACCAGTTCCTTCACCTCGCAGCCGGGCGGCTGGGTCAGCGCGAACAGCACGGCCCGGGCGACGTCCTGGGGACGGTTAAGCTTGGCGTCCGTGGCCGGCTTGTACTTGTCCTCGCGCTCGTCGAAGAATCCGGTGGTCATCCCGCCGGGCACGAGCAGGGTCACTCCGACCCGTCCCTTGAGCTCCTCGGCGAGCGCGCGGGTCAGTCCCACCACCCCGAACTTGGACGCGCAGTAGGCGGACGCGTCGCCGGCCACCCGCAGGCCGAGCGTGGAGGCGCAGGTCACGATCCGTCCGCCACCCGCTTCCAGCGCGGGCAGGGCCGCGCGCAGCACCGCGGCGGTACCGAGCAGGTTGACCGCGACGATGCGCTCCCAGTCGGCGCCCGGCAGCGTTCCGAACGGTGCCGGGGTGTCGGTGCCGGCCGCGGTGAAGACCCCATCCAGGTGCCCGCCGGCGTGCTCGACCAGGCGACGGGTCGCCGCCTCCGCGGCGCGACCATCGGCGAGGTCGACGATCTCGTGGGGCACGTCCGGAGCCGGGACGCGGTCCAGGACCAGCGCCTTCCCGCCGGCGTCCCGGACGGCTTCGACGACCGCGGCACCCAGACCGCCCGCGCCGCCGGAGACGAGGACCGTCCCCGGATCGTCGAATCCGCCGGTTGCCTGGTATCCGCTGTCAGTGGCCGCCACGGCGCACCGCCTCTCTGATGATCGATGTGGTTGACCGGCCGTCCAGGTAGGGCAGCACGACGGCCTGCCCGCCCTGGGCCGCGAGGATCTCGGCCTCCGGCAGGTCGGCGACGGCGTAGTCGCCGCCCTTGGCGAAGATGTCCGGGCGCAGCTCGGCCAGCAGCCGGGTCGGGGTGTCCTCGTCGAACACGGCGACCGCGTCGACGCTGCCGAGCCCGCGCAGCACGGCGGCCCGGTCGACGGCTGGCACGAGGGGGCGCGCTGCCCCCTTGAGCCGGCGCACCGAGTCGTCGCTGTTGAGGCAGACGATCAGGCAGTCGCCGAGCTGGCGGGCGGTCGCGAGGACCTCGACGTGCCCGGCGTGCAGGAGGTCGAAGCAGCCTCCGGTGGCGACGACCGTCCCGCCGGCGCCCCGGGTTCGCCGCGCCACGGCCATGGCCTGCTCCAGCCCGTCGCCGCGGCGGGCGGCCGCGGCGACCGGCGGATTCGGCTGGCTGGCGGCACCGGGTGTGGTCCCCTCGCCACCCGCCGGGACGCCGCCCGCATGGTGGTCGCCTGCCAGAAGTTCCAGCGTTACGTCCTCGGCAGCGGAGTCGGGCCGCCCAGCGCCCCGGACGGCGAAGGCTGCCCCGGCCGCCACGAAGGCGCTCGCGGCCTCGGTGGCGGCGATCATCGCCTCGGACGGCAGGGCGCCGCGGGCGAGACTGGCCGCGGCGCTCACCGCGAACATGTCTCCGGCCCCGCAGGTGTCCCCGGCGACGGCCTCCAGGGGCGGGGCTACCAGCGGCGGCGCGCCGGACGTGTCGACGAGCACCGCGCCACGCTCACCCAGCGTGACGGCAACGGTGGCGACACGCCACGAGGCGACCAACCGGCGCCCGCACTCGGCGGCCTCCCGCACCGCGTCCTGTCGGCTCGGCGTGTCCTGTCGGCCAGGCCGGCCGCCATCCGAGGCGAACAGGCGTGCCTCCGCCGCGTTCGGGGTGACCATGCGTGTCCCGGGCAGCGGAGCATCGCCCCGCGGGTGCGGATCCCAGACCACAGGCAGCCGGCCCATCCGATCGGCCAGCGCCGCGCGGACGCCCGCGCTGCTGACCAGCCCGCGGCCATAGTCCGAGACGAGCACGGCGCGGGCGGCGCCGAGCGCCCGCAGGCCGTCGGCCGGCAGCGTGCCGACCACGACCGGGTGCTCGGCGCGCCGCGCGTCGCCACCGGCGTCATGCCCGGAGGCGGGCACCCCACCCCGGTCGAGACGCATCAGGGTCTGGCCGCCCGCCTGGAAGCGGACCTTGCGGGGCGTCGGGCCGCGCAGGCCGAGATCCACCACCTCGATGCCCGCCTCGGCGAGCAACGCGCGAACTCGCCGACCCGCCGCGTCCGCTCCGAGCGCCGTCACGAGCACCACCCGGTGGCCGGCCCGCGCCGCGAGCAGCGCCGCGAGGCCCGCGCCGCCCGGCCGGGGATGGTCGGCCAGGGCGTCGAGGACCGGCGCGGGCGCACCCGGCACCAGCCGCTCGACCCGTCCGACCACGTCGACGTCGAGCAGCGTGTCACCGACGACGACGAGCGGGTGCTCGCTCGACCGTCCCGCCGGGATGGAACACGGCGCCGCCACGGCCGGGGCCCCGCCTGCCGGTGGCCGCGCGGCCTCCGGGCGTGCGTCCGGGGTCAGTGTGCCCGGGGTCTGAGCGCTCCAGGGTGATGGGCCCGGGCGGTGAGCGGCACGGGCCTGCCGGGCCGTCGCTCGGGTCGGCGGGGCCGCGGCCGGCTCCGTGGCGCCGATGCCCGCGCCCGTGCTCGCCGCCCCGGCGGCGAGCACGGCGTCGAAGGTGGCGCACAGCAGGTGAACGGCGACGAGGTGGGTCTCCTGGACGGTCGCCGTGCTCGGCGTGCCGGGCCCGCTGGCGACGACCGTCTCGTCGCAGCGCCGGGCCAGCGGGCTGTCGGCCACGCCGACCAGTCCCCAGGTCCGCAGGCCCAGCTCCCGGGCGGCGTCGACCGCCCGGACCAGGTTGGCGCTGCGCCCCGAGGTGGACAGCACGACGAGGACGTCGCGGGGACGCCCGTGCGCCCGCACCTGGCGGGCGAACACCTCGTCGTAGCCGTAGTCGTTGCCGATCGCGGTGAGCGCGGAGGTCTCCGCGTGCAGGGCGATCGCGGACATCGGGGCCCGCTCGTCCTGGAACCGGCCGACGAGTTCGGCCGTCAGGTGCTGCGCCTCGGCCGCCGAACCGCCGTTGCCCGCCACGAGCAGCCGGCCTCCCGCGGGCAGCACGCCGGCGAGGCGGCGCCCCCAGTCCTCCAGACGGCTGACATCAAGCGCGTCCAGGGCGGTGTGCAGCTCCCGGACGTGCGGGTGCGGGGGCGCCTGGCCGTTCGTCGAGCCGCCCGATGGGTGGCCGGCGGTCCGTCGGGACTGGTTCGCCATGTCAGACCCCCGCCGGCAGCCGCGGGCGCTGCGCGCGCGCCGTCCGATTGGCCAGGACCCGTCGGTAGACGTTCAACGTGAGGGCGCCGACGCGGTCCCAGGAGAACTGCTCCCGGGCTCGCTGGGCTCCCTGTGCCCCCAGTTCCCGGCGCCAGCCGGGGTCGGCGAGCAGGTCGCCCAGCGCCTCCGCGAGCCGTTCCGGCGAGCGCGGCGGGACGTGCAACCCGGTCCGGCCGTCGACGACGCTGTCCACCAGCCCGCCGACGGCGGACGCGACGACCGGCACGCCGCAGGCCATCGCCTCCACCGGGACGATGCCGAACGGCTCGTACCACGGCACGCAGGTCACCACGTCCGCCGAGCGGTACAGCCGGGGCAGATCGCCGTGCTCGACCCGGCCGAGGAACCGGACCCGGTCGGCCACGCCTTCGGAGCCGGCGAGCGCTCGCAGGCGGCCGACCTCGGGATCGGCGTCGAGCTCGCCGGGGGCGGGTCCGCCGGCGACGACGAGCTCGGCGTCCGGCACGCCGGCCAGCGCGCTCACCACGTTCCCGACGCCCTTGCGTTCCACGAGACGGCCGACGAACAGCAGCCGGGCGCGGCCGGGCGTGCGCGCGTGGGCGTCTGGGTCCGGGTGGAAGGAGCGCAGGTCCACCCCGCAGGGCACGACGCTCACGTGCTGGCGCGGAGCACCCATCCGCACCAGCTCGAACACCTCGTCCGTGCAGGTGGCGACGATGTGGTCGACCTCGGACACCAGCCGCTGCTCGCACGCGATCCGGTCCGCCGGCGAGGTGTCCTTGCGGCCCTGATGGCGGCGTTTGACGACGCCCAGGGCGTGCAGGGTCAGCACGACGGGCACGCCAAGCGGCCGCGCGGCGCGGACGGCGGCGAGCCCCGACATCCAGAAGTGGGCGTGTACCAGGTCGGGGCGGTCGCGCCGCCACTGCTCGTAGAGGTCGTGGGCGAAGTCGTCCATGTAGGGCAGCAGGTCGTCCTTGCCGATATAGCGGGCCGGACCGGCGCGGACGTGGTCCACCCGCACCCGGTGGGCGAGCTCCACCTGGCGCGGCTGGGCCGGGTCGTCGCGACGGGTGTGGACGGTGACGTCCGCGTCGCGCCGCGCGAGCTGGGTGGCCAGCGCGGCGACGTGCACGTTCTGGCCGCCGGCGTCGACACCGCCGAGGGTCGCGAGCGGGCTGGCGTGCTCCGAGACCATCGCGATCTTCATGTGTCGCCTCCAGGGGATCCCACCCTGAGAGCGGGAAGGTGAGCCGACGCGGCGGGTACTCGCGCGGCGAGGACGGAGAGGAGAGTGGATCCGGCGTGGCCCGCGCCGCCGCCCGGGCCCGGCCGCCGGGCCGGGCCGACGGCCGGGCGGTGAGCAGCGTGTCGATCGCGTCGAGCACCTCCGCGGGCGTGACGGCGTCCAGGCACGGGTGACCGTCGACGGGGCAGTCGCGGGCGCGGCACCCGGCGCAGGACACCGCCTGGTCACCGAGCACGAGCCGGCGGGTGGTGTAGGGCGCCCAACGCTCGGCCGGCACGGTCGGCGCGAACAGCGAGACGACCGGCGTCCCGACGGCGGCGGCCAGATGCGCGGGGCCGGTGTTGGCGACCACGACGGCCGCCGCGCGGTCCAGCACGGCGGCGAGCATGGGAAGGTCGGTGCGGCCGCCGAGGTCCACGACGAGGTCACGCCGCGCGGCGGGTGTGGTCCCGCATTGCGTGGCCGCCCCGGCGGACCGGGCGGCACCGGACCCGCCGGCGGCCGCTTGATCGGTGCCCGCGAGTCCGATCTCGCGGACCTCGAACGTCAGCGCCACCTCGTCGGGGCCTCCGGTGACGACGACGCGGGTCCCGCGGCGCGCGAGCGCGGCGGCCAGCGCGCCGAACCCGGCGGCGGGCCAGCCGCGAGCCGGCACCGACGTGCCGGGGTGCAGCACGACGTAGCGACCGGGACCGGTGAGCGCGGTGGGATCGGGCAACGGCCCGCGGACGGCGAGCCGGCCGTCGTCGCCCGCCGTCCGGGGGTAGCCGAAGGCGGCCGCGGTCGACAGTCCCCGTTCGACCTCATGCAGGCCGGTTTCCGGGAGCCGGTGGCGCACGTCGAGCAGCGATCCCGGGTAGTCCGGGCTGGCCGCGCCGATCCGCCCGATGCCGGCCATCCGCAGCAGCAGCGCGGCGGGAAGCGGGCTCTGGTGGAACGATGTGAGCACGAGCGCCTCGTCGTAGCCGCCGCGCGCCAGCCGGTCCACCAGGGCCTCGACGTCGTCCCGGCGCACCGGATCGGGGGTGGCGTCGATCCAGGGGCAGCGCCAGACCAGAACGTCGTCGACGGCCGGCAGCAGCCGCGCGGCCTGCTGCCCACGGGGGCCGACGAGCAGGGTGACGTGCCGCGCACCGGCCCGCACCGCGCGGATCGCCGGCCCGGCGAGCAGGACGTCGCCGTCGCTGTCCAGCCGGGCGACGAGAACCCGCGGCCTCACCCGCCGACCGCCTGGCTCGCGCGGCGGCTGGAACGGTCGAAACGGCTGGAACGGGCCGCGCTGGGAGCGGGCTGGGCGGCCGCCGGTCCCGGGGCGGGGGCCGACCGGGGCCGGGTGAGTACCAGGTCGACGGCGGCCAGGAGGTCCGGCGCGACCTCGGTGGCCGCGGCAATCTGGGCGGCCCGGGTCGCCGCGGTCGGCACCAGCACGGCGCGCGCCGCGACCGCGGCGGCCGCGGCCATGTCGGCGCCGATGTCCCCGATGACGGCGCAGGCGGCGACCGGAACGCCGAGGTGGTTCGCGGCCGCGAGCAGCAGGCCGGGCCTCGGCTTGCGGCAGGCACATCCGGCGTGCGGTACGTGCGGGCAGACAAAGATGGGCCCGATTCCGCCGAGCAGCTCGTCAAGGCGTCTGTTCACCGCGCTGACCTGTTCCAGGGAGATCAGGCCGCGGCCGACCCCGCTCTGGTTGGAGACCGTGGCCGTCGCCACCCCGGCCGCCCGCAGCCGGGCGAGCGCGGCGGCGGCCGTCGGCATCGGGACCACACGTGCGGGGTCGCCGTTGTAGGGCACGTCGACGCAAAGGGTCCCGTCCCGGTCGAACAGCACCGCCGCCGGCGACGTGCTAAGGGTCAGCTGCCCGGCGGCCGCGTCCTGGGTTCCCACGATGGAGGCCATGCGGCGAGGCTGCCCGGGCACCGGAGACGAAAACTACTACTCAGAGTAATGTTGGTTTTACGGGGGCGGTGCTGCAGGCGCCTGCTCCCCCTCGGCTGGCGCGGCGAGGCTGTCCGCGCGCGCCGGTCCGGTCCGGTCGGCGGACGGGGTCCCTGCGGGATCGACGAAGTCGATCTCGGAGGTCGTGACCCGCGCAACCGCGTCCAGCACCGTCGGGACCGCGAGGTCGGCCATGCACGCCGGTCCGGTGGTGGACAGTGGGCACCTCGCCGTCCACCAGCACTCCTGCTCGGTGATCGACAGCGGGAGCCGGATCGGGCAGCCCGGCAGCCCCTGCAGGTCGACCGCATTGCGGGACGGCGCGTTCGGCGCGAAGCCGTACCGGCTGGCCAGCGTCGGCCCGAACAGGCCGACGGCCGGGACGCCCACCGCCACCGCGAGGCGCACCGGACCGGTGTCACCGCCGACCACGACCCCGCCGGCCCGCCCGAGCGCGGCCGCGACGGAGGCGAAGAGCCGCAGCGAGGTCGCCGGCAGCACCTGGACCGGGGCGCCCCGTTCGAAGGCGACTGCGGTGGGCGCGCTGAGAACCGGATGACCGCGCCGGGCAAGCTCGCCCGCGAGCCGCGACCAGCGACCCGCCGGCCAGCGCTTGACCGCCATCCCGGTCTCCGGCACGAGCAGCACGGGATGGGCCCGGCCGCCGGTGAACCGCCGCAGCAGCCGGCTTCCCGCCTCCCGTTCCTCCTCGTCGAGCATCACCTGGCCGCATGCCGGCGCCCCGGCCTGGTGCGGGCGGCTGTCGATCCAGCCGTCGGCGGCGAGCAGGCGGGTGTAACGCTGGCCGACCGGTTCCGTCGCGGACGGCTGGCGCCACAGGTCGGACACCAGGGCCGGCAGCCCGTCTCGCCGAGGTCCGGTGCCACCGGCCCGTCTCATCACGTCCGTGAGCAGCGCGGGGATACCGCTGTGCCGGCTGGTGGTCACCACCAGATCCGGCCGCCAGCGCAGGACCGCCGCAGCGAGCGCGGCCTGGACCGCCCGGGCGGTGTGATCGGCCAGCTCGACGACCTCGCGGACGCGGGGGTCGTGGGCGAGAAGCTGCCCACCCGGGGAGAACGTCACGACCCGCGCCGCCGCGCCCGGATGGCTGTCCACGAGCCGATGGATCGCCGGTAGCGCGAGCAGCAGATCCCCGAAGCCACCCAGCAGCTCGACGAAGAGGATCTCGCGAATGCCGGCGCGCCACTCGTCCACCCGGCGCGGCGCCCGCGCGCCCCGCTGGTCGCCGGTCATCCGTGCGCCGCGGCCGCGAGGCCCTGGTACAGCCGCAGGTGCGCCGCCGCCACCGCCGGCCAGTCCCGTTCCGCGACGAGCGCCCGTCCGCCGTCCGCGACGGTGGCCCGCAGGTCCGCGTCGGTGAGCAGCCGGTGAATGCCGGCAGCGAGCGGTGCCTGGTCGCGGACGCCCCGTGCCAGCACCACGGTCCGGCCGTCGGCGAGGTCCGGATCCGGCGGGTTCGCGGCCGTCACCACGGTCGGCACGCCGTGCGCGAGGGCCGCGGCGAGCGCGCCGCTGCGGCCGGTCACGCCGGCCGTGAACGGCAGCACGCACGCGTCGGCGCCGAGCAGGATCCGGGACACCTGCGCGGCGGGCAGATGGCCGGTGAACAGGACCCGGTCGGCGACCCCGAGGGCGCGGGCGTGCTCCGCGAGCTCCCGCCGGAAGGCCTCCGCCGCCGCCGCGGGCAGCGCCTGCGAGGTGAATCCGCCGGCGACGACGAGACGCAGCCGCGGATGGTCCGCGGTGAGCGCCGCGAGGGCGTCGATAAGGTAGCGAACGCCCTTGACCGGATGGACGAACCCGAAGAAGACCAGCACCGGGTCGTCGGGGGCCGCGCCGATCCGTCGGCGCAGGCTGGCGCGGGCGTCGCCGCGGTGGCCGGTGGGGGCCGGTACCACGTTGGGCGGCAGCGGGATGGTGTGCGGCTCGATCCCGAGGCGCCGGCGCACCGTCGCGGCATGCTCGGCGTTGGTCACGACCAGGTCGGCGGACCGCGGTCCGAGCAGCAGCGTCTCCCGGTCCCAGCGGGCCGACCCGCGGCGGCGCCCACGTTCGACGCGTCGCCAGGCCCAGATCGGCGGCCAGGACGGCCACGACCACCAGCCGTACTCGTGCAGGGTGGTCACCCATCGGACTCGGCGGCCCAGCAGCGCGGGGAGCAGCCCGACCGCCGGCGAGAAGCCGAAGGCCGACGGGGCGAACTGGACGTGCACGACGTCGGGGGCCACTCGCCGCAGCGCCCGCGCGGCCGCGGGCAGCGCACGCGCTCCCCAGCCGAGGCCGCTTAGGTCCACGACGGGGCCGAAGGCCTGGGCGGCATTCGGCGCCTCTGGCGGGGCCGGTCCGCCGGCGACCTCACCCGCCGTGACGAGGACGGGTTCGACCCGGTCGCCCAGCGCGTGGGCGAGCCGGAGGGTGTAATCGGCGACACCGTCTCGGTCGGGTGTCAGGTTGCCGCACAGAAAAGCGACACGCACACGGGGCATACAGCCCGGGGTACCCAAGACCTCGGCGACGTCACCTGCCCGCGCGCCCAACCGGCTGGGCGCCTGATCCTCGGAAGTCCCTGGCCGCAGGGCGGATACGACTATCGCGGGCCGGCTGCGCGGCGGCCGCAGCGCGCACCGCCCCGTCCGGCCGGCGCCTGTCCCGGGACGGACGGGTTTCTGCCGCCGGATCGAGCTGCCGCCGTTTTCGGACCTGGACGCAGGGCACGGCGCGATGGACGCCGCCGTCGACCCGTGGGAGGGCTCCGTGACCGCTCTCGTGTCCCGCCCGCTCGCCCCGCCTGCTCGAGCCATCCCGCGTGCGCAGATCGACCCGCGACGCCTCGGAGCCCATCCGGCCGCCGATCGGGCCGGCCCGATCGATCTCGGTTGCGCCCACCGGATTCTCGCCGTTCGCCCGGACAACCTCGGCGACGTCGTCCTGCTCACGCCGGCACTGCGCGCGCTACGCGCCGCCGCGCCGGCGCGAGCCCGCCTCGACCTGCTCGCCACGCCGGCCGGAGCCGCGGTGGGCCCGCTGCTCGACAGCGTGGACGAGGTGGTGGAGGTTCCCTCGGTGAGCTGGCAGGACGCCGCCGGCGAGACGTTCGACCCCCAAGCGCAGCTGGCCCTGATCCGCCGCCTGGCCGCGGGCGGCTACGACCTCGCCGTCATCTTCACCTCGTCCTCCCAGTCCCCCTGGCCCGCCGCGTTCGTCTGCGCCTGCGCCGGAATCCCGATCCGGGCCGGCGCGTCCCGCGAGTTCGGCGGCTCGTTGCTGACCCACTGGACGGACGCCCTCCCGGAAGGCCTGCACCAGGCCGACCGCGCGCTGGCGCTGCTGAGCCGGTTCGGCGTGCCCACCGACCAGGCCGACCGCCGCCTGGAGCTGCGGCTCCCGCCCGACGCCAGCACCGCCGCCCGGCGCGAACTCGGGGCCTTCCCCGCGGGCGCGCCGTACGCGGTCCTGCTGCCGGGCGCGAGTTGCCCGTCGCGGCGGTACCCCGCGCACCGGTTCGCCGTGGTGGCGGAACTGCTGGCCGGCGCGGGCCTGCGGGTGGTCGTCGCCGGCACGGCCCGGGAGGCCGAGCTGGTCGAGCAGGTGCGCGCCGGAGCCGACCGGACGCCGTCCGGGCCCGCCGACCCGTCGTCAGCGGGCGAAGCCTCCCCCAGCGTCGGCCTGGCCGGCTCGCTGACGGTGCCCGAGCTGGCCGCACTGCTGCGCGGCGCCGCGGTGGTGGTCACCAACAACTCGGGCGGCGCTCATCTCGCCGACGCGGTGCGCGCGCCGGTCGTCATCCTGTTCGCGGGTACGGAACGGGAGGCCGAGTATCAGCCGCGAGCCGGAACAGGGACGCTGCTGCGCCGGCCCACGGCGTGCTCACCCTGCCGCGCGTTCGTCTGCGCCTATCAGCAGGAGTGTCTGGACATTCCACCGGCGCAGGTCGCCGCAGCCGCGCTGCGGCTGGTCCCCCGGCGCGCGATACCCAGCCGCCCGGCGCGCGGCGACAGGCCTGGAAGCGCGCGACCGGGGAGCGCGCGGTGACGGCCGCCGTGAGCGTCCGGGCGGACCTCGACCGTCTCCGCGAGGCGGCGGTGCTGGTGGTCGGGGACGTCATGCTGGACACCTGGAGCTGGGGACCACCCCGCGGGCTGTCCCGTGAGGGACCGGTGCCCGTGGTCCGCGTGACCGAGCACACCGAGGCACCTGGCGGCGCGGCCAACACCGCGGCCGCCGTCGCCGCGCTCGGCGCCCGTGCCCGCCTGGTCGGCCTCGTCGGGGACGACCGTGACGGCGACCGGCTGCGCCGGCTCGTGCGCGCGCACGGGGTGGACACCGGCGGCCTGATCACCGTCCCCGGCCGCGCGACCCTGGCCAAGCGGCGAATCTCATCGGGCGGCCATCTGCACCTGCGCTGCGACACCGGCGACGAGACCTCGCCAGGCGTGGCCGTCGCCGAACGCCTGGCGGCGAGCATCTTTGCCGCGGCCGCCGACCACGGCGCCGTCCTCGCCTGTGACTACGCTGCCGGGCTGTGGAGCCCTCGGCTGATCGCGGCGGTGGCCGCCGCCGCGCGCGCCGCCGGCCGCCCGCTGGTCGTCGACGCCCACGACCTCACCAGATGGGCGCCGGTCCGCCCGGATCTGGTCAAGCCGAATGCCGGGGAGACCGCGCGGCTGCTTCCCGACGACGAGGCCCGGGCGCGTTTCAGCCACGACCGGGTCGGCACGGTGCTCGCCTACCAGGACGCGTTGCTGCACGCGACGGGCGCCCGCGCGGTCGCGGCGACCCTCGACCGTGAGGGGGTCGTCGTGCTCACGGACCGGGCCACGCCCTGGCACCTGCCGGCGGCCGGTGCCGCCGTCCCGGACGAGCAGACCTCCGGCGCGGGCGACACCTTCGTCGCCACCCTGACCACGGCATGGTGCGGCGGCGCGCGGCCACGCGACGCCGTCGAGCTCGCCGCCACAGCCGCCGCGGTGGTCGTCGCGTCGACCGGCACCAGCACCTGCACCGCCGACGACCTGCGGGCTCGCCTCGGCGGCCCGCCCCCGGTCGTGATCGAACCGGACCGTCTCGCGCAGCTGGTCGCCCGCCATCGCGCCGCCGGCCGGCGGATCGTCTTCACCAACGGATGCTTCGACGTGCTGCACGCGGGCCACGTCGCCTACCTCGACGCGGCGAGCCGGCTGGGCGACGTGCTGATCGTCGGGGTCAACGACGACGCCGGGGTGCGCCGGCTGAAGGGACCGGACCGGCCCATCAATCCGCTGCGTGACCGGCTCGCCGTGCTGAGGGCGCTGTCCGGGATCAGCCACGTCGTCGTCTTCGCCGGCGACACCCCGGCGAACCTGCTCCGGCTGCTGCGCCCCGACGTCTATGTGAAGGGCGGCGACTACACCGAGGAGATGCTGGCCGAGGCGCCGCTGGTGCGCGCCCTGGGCGGCGAGGTCCGCATCGTCGACTTCGTCGAGGACCATTCGACGAGCGGCGTCGTCGGCCGGATCCGCCAGGGCGTGGTGGCCGCCGGATGACGACCGCCTCCCGCGGCCCGGGCGCTGTCGGCGGCGCGCCGGTCGACGTGCTGATCCCGACCTGCGGACGCCCCGAGGCGCTGGCGGTGACCCTCGCGGGGCTGGCGAACCAGACCGACCCCGAGTTCCGGGTGGTGATCTCCGACCAGACCCCGCCACCCGCGCCGGGGGCGCTCGACGCCCCGGTGGTCGCCGCGATGCTGCGCCAGCTGCGGCACAGCGGCCACCAGGTCGAGACCCACCGCCGCGCGCAGCGCCGGGGAATGGCCGAACAACGCCAGTTCCTGCTGGACCGCGCGACCGCCCCGGCCGTCCTGTGCCTCGACGACGACGTCTTCCTCGAGGCCGCCGCCCTGAGCCGGATGCGGCGGGTCCTCGACGAGCTGGGCTGCGGTTTCGTGGGCGCCGCGCCCCAGGGCCTCAGCTACCTCGACGACGTCCGGCCGGCCGAGCACGAGCCGTTCGAGCCCGTCGTCGGCGACGTCGTGCCGGAACGGATCCGCAAGGGCCAGCGAGCGTGGGAACGGTGGCGTCTGCACAACGCGGCGAACCTGATTCATCTCGCCAGCCGGCTGGCCGGGCACCCTGTCGGGCCGGCGGCGGCCGGCGAGCCGGCCCCCCGCCGCGGCACAGCCCCGGCCTTGTGGCCGGTGCCCTACAAGGTCGTCTGGGTCGCCGGATGCGTCCTCTACGACCGGGCCGCGCTGCTGGAAGCGGGCGGCTTCCAGTTCTGGCGCAGGCTGCCCGCCGGTCACCGCGGTGAGGACGTCGTCGCCCAGCTGCGGGTGCTGGAACGCCGCGGCGGGGTGGGCCTGCTGCCCTCCGGGGCCGTCCACCTGGAGCTGCCGACGTCCGTCGTCGACCGGACCGTCGACGCCTACGCCGCGATCATCGAGGCGGATGACCGTCCGCCGGACGGGAGCGCACGATGAGGATCCTCCTCTGGCACGTTCACGGCTCCTACACGACGTCATTTGTGCAGGGCGGCCACGAGTACGTCGTCCCGGTCCTCCCCGGCCGCGGCCCGGACGGCCGCGGGCTGGCGCGCACGTACCCGTGGCCGGCGGGCGTCCAGGAGGCGTCTCCCGAGCGGCTGCGCGAGCTGGACGTCGACGTCGTGGTACTGCAGCGGCCGCACGAGCTGGATCTCGCCCAGCGCTGGCTCGGCCGCCGGCCGGGGCGGGACCTCCCGGCGCTCTTCCTGGAGCACAACACACCCAAGGGCGACGTGCCGAACTCCCGGCACCCCGTCGCCGACCAGCCGGGCCTCACGATCGTCCACGTGACGCACTTCAACCGCCTGTTCTGGGACACCGGCGGGTCGCCGACCCGCGTCGTCGAACACGGCATCGTCGATCCTGGGCATCGCTTCACCGGGGAGCTGGCGCGCATCGCGGTCGCCGTCAACGAGCCCGTCCGCCGTGGCCGCGTCACCGGCACCGACCTGCTGGGGCGCTTCGCCGCCGCGGCGCCCGTCGACGCTTTCGGCATCGGCGCGGCGGGGCTGCCCGCCCACACGGGGCTGCCCGCCGACCGGCTCGGCGTGTTCGACGACGTCACCCAGCGGCGGTTGCACGCCGAGTTCGCCCGGCGCAGGGTCTATGCGCACCTGCCTCGCTGGACCTCGCTGGGGCTTTCCCTGCTCGAGGCCATGCACCTGGGCATGCCGGTCGTGGCGCTCGCGACCACCGAGGCGTATGAGGCGGTGCCGCCGGAAGCGGGCGTCCTGTCGACCGATCCCGACGTCCTCGTGGCCGCCGCGCGCCGCTTCGTCGCCGACCCAGACCTCGCCCGCGCCTACGGGGACAAAGCTCGCCAGACCGCCCTGGATCGCTACGGCCTGGACCGCTTCCTGCGCGACTGGAACGACGTCCTCAGCTCGGCCGTCGCCTGAGCCGGCGCCGCCTGGGCGGGCTCCAGGCCGCGGCGGACCAGGCGCTCTGCCTACGCCTTGTCGGCCCCCAGCGGGCGGCGCGGCGCCGCCGGTCGTCGCGTGGCTGCGGGAGGGTGGGCGGCGTCGACCAGCGCGGCGAACTCCCGCCGCAGCGGTGGGAACGGTGGCAGCTGCCGCGGCTCGCGCGGCGGCAGCGGGCCCTTGCCCCGGATCCCGAGTGCGAGCTGGCCGAACAACCCGCGGATGTCCTGTGGTGAGGCGGCGGTCGTGGGCAGGCTGTCGTGCAGCCCGGATGGCTCCAGCAGGATGAGATAGCCGAGGCGGCGGGCGGCGACGACCGCGGGCCAGGTGGCTCGCGCGGCCTCTCCCGGTTCGTTCTCGGCCTCGGCGTGCATCTCGGAGAGCCATTCCAGCGTCGCCTCGACATGATGGCGGGCAGCTCCCCGCCGCCGGTCCGCCGGGGGGCGCCGCCGGTCCGGCCGTGAACGTCGTGCGGCCCGGCCGGTCGCGGAGCCTGCCGGGATGGTGGGGACCGGCTCGCCCGCGCGCGCGTGCGCGAGCAGGTTCGCCAGCAGCGCGCCGATGGCGGCCACGCAGTCAGCCAGCGCGTGCGGAAGCCGATGGGCCGCGGCGCGCGGCCACAGCACCAGCGAGGCGATGAGACCGACGACGAGCCCGAGGAGCGTGTCGAGCAGCCGAGGCGTGATCAGTGTGAGGGCCGGCTGCCCTGGGCGGGCGAACTCGGCGAGCAGCAGCGCCAGCGGTGTGACCAGGAGCGCGCCGAGGCCGCTGTTGGCGGGACTGAGCAGCGCGACCCCTGCCTGCAGGACGGTGGCGATGGCGATCAGGGACCACACCGGCAGCGGGACCACCAACAGCGCGAGCGCCGCGAGCGCGCCCAGGCTGGTCCCGAGGGCATTCTGCACGGTGTGCTGGCCGGCGACCCGGGCGGTCCGCACCTCCAGAACGGTGGCGGCGGCCACCGGAGCCCAGTAGGGCCGATCGACACCGGCGGCGATCGCGAGCAGCGCCGCCGCGGAGGTGGCCAACCCGCACCGTGCAGCCCAGGGCCACGCCGGGGAGCCCGGCCGCAGGCCGTCCGCCAGCAGGTCCCTGACCGGCGCGATGATCGGCGCCACGGGCCGCACCCCCGTGGGGGACGGCATCTCGTCCACCGCGGCTGTGAGCCGATCCGACGCCCACCCGGCCGCGTCCCGGCCACGGCGCGCCGCCACCTGACTGTCGCGGCCGCCTCGCCCGACCGTAGCGGGCAGCGCCGCACCCCGGCGCCGCCACTGCCCGTAGCCCGCCACGTCCTGACGGTTGACCAGTGCGTCCGCGTGCGCTGCCCCACCTGTCCAGCCGGCGGCCGGCATTCCACCGATCCCGTCAGGAGGGCCCATGACACGGGCTGATCCGGCCCGAAGCCAGCCGAGCACGCCAGTGCCGCGCGGCGGGTCGAACTGGCCAGCCGCGACGCCGGCGGCGTAGGTCCGCAGGCGTCGGGAGACGCCGGCTTGTGGCGGGTGCCCGGCAAGCGTCGCGTAGTCCACCACCCGTGTGAAGACGCGCCGCAGCCGGGCGGCGATGGCGGCGAGCGGACCACCGGGACGGTCACGCGCGACGATCACCTCGGCTCGGCGGATCTCCCGCTGCGCGTCGTGCCGCGTCACTTCGGTTCGCCCCGTCCCGAGGGTGTCCACCATGGTCGCGAGCGCCTGGAGCGCGCCGGCGACGGCGCGCCTGCTCGGCCCGGCCCGGTCCCGCCGCGCGCCGATCATGATGAGGAGGTAGGCAAAGGCCGCGCCGGCCAGGGTCAGCGCCGCCCGTGTCTCGATCCGGGCGATGCCCGGCGGCAGCTGGGTCGCGACCGCGCAGGCGACCACGATCGGCACCGCCCCAGGCGGTGGGGCGAGCAGGGCCGCGAACAGCAGGGTGGCGACGAAGGCCACGGAGGCCACCGCGAGGGCTGTCCGCCACGGGTTCCCGCCAGCCGTCGCCCCGACGGTCGCCGCCGCGGCGGCGCCGACCGCGACCACGGGCAGCGCCCGGGCCCGGTAGCGCCAGCTGGACCTCGGGTAGTAGATCGCCGTCACGGCGCCCAGCGTCGCGGTCAGCCCCAATGACAGATGTCCCGTCAGTTGCCCGGTAGCCAGCGGGATTCCGGTCGCCAGCGCGCTGATCAGTGCGAGACGCCCCCGCCCGGCCGGCGGGCGTCTGATCGCGAAGGCGCCCCGCAGCGAAGCCCCGCCCGACGCGGGGGCTCCCCGCCGCACCAACTCCACCACCCTCTCGTTATGCCCGCCTCCGCGCCGCCGCCAGCCATTGCCTCGGCAGGTCACCCGCCCCCGAGTGGCCATGAGTACGCATCTGGACACGCTGAGGCTCGGGCCTGAGCAGGCTCGCGGGCCGGCGCGCAGCGGCCTGTGACCGGTCTCCCGACGGCGGCCGACGAACGAGGCCGTACTGTCCGCAGGGAGCCGTCGCCCTTGCGGCCGGCTGGCGCGAAGGGTGGATTTCGGGTGTCTGATCCCCAGCGGCTGACGGCGGCGGACGCCGCCGCGCCACCGACCGGCCATGGTCCCGGGCGTGACGCGGTGCGGCTCGCGCTGGTCGTGGGTGCGCTCGGCGTCGTGTTCGGCGACATCGGGACGAGCCCGATCTACACCCTGCAGACCGTGTTCAACCCGAGCGACCCACATCCGGTCCCGGTCCGCACTCAGAACGTGTATGGAGTGGTGTCGCTGGTCTTCTGGTCGGTGACGATCATCGTGACCGTCACCTACGTACTGCTGGCGATGCGCGCCGACAACGAGGGCGAAGGCGGCATCATGGCGCTGATCACCCTGCTGCGGCGCTTCGGCACGCAGCGGGGCCGGCGGACCGCCGCACTGCTCGCGGGGCTTGGCATCTTCGGCGCCGCGCTGTTCTTCGGCGACAGCATGATCACCCCAGCGATCTCGGTGCTGTCCGCGGTGGAGGGCCTCAAGGTCGTGCAACCGTCGCTGCACGAGCTGGTCGTGCCGATCACCGCCGTGATCATCGTGGTGCTGTTCGGGCTGCAACGGCGGGGGACGGCCGCGGTCGGCCGAATCTTCGGCCCGGTGATGATCGTGTGGTTCGTCACCATTGGCACGCTCGGCGTCGTCGGCATCGCCGAGCGCCCGGGCATCCTTCGGGCGTTGTCGCCGACCTACGCGGCGGGCTTCCTGATCCACCATTTCGGCACGGCGTTCTTCGCCCTCGCCGCGGTCGTGCTCGCGGTCACCGGCGCCGAGGCGCTGTACGCGGACATGGGGCACTTCGGCCGCCGGGCGATCACCCGGGGCTGGCTGGCGCTGGTGTTCCCCGCCTGCGTGCTCAGCTATCTGGGCCAGGGGGCGCTGATTCTCGCCCACCCGGACCGGGTCAGCGGCCCGTTCTTCCTGCTCGCGCCCGGCTGGGCCCGACTGCCGCTCGTCCTGCTGGCGACCGCGGCCACGGTCATCGCGTCGCAGGCGGTGATCACCGGCGCGTACTCGGTCGCGTCCCAGGCGGCCGAACTCGGCTACCTGCCGCGGCTGCGGATCGCCCACACGTCCGAGTCCACGATCGGCCAGATCTACGTCCCGTGGATCAACTGGCTCCTGATGGTCTCCGTGCTCACCCTCGTCTTCGCGTTCCGAAGCTCCGCGGCCCTGGCGTTCGCCTTCGGTATGGCCGTCACCGGCACGATCACGATCACCACCCTGATGTTCCTCTACATCGCCCGGTCGACGTGGCACACTCCGCGGTGGCTGCTCGGCCTGGGCGGCGGCGCGCTGCTGGCGGTCGATCTCCTGTTCGTCGCGGCCAACCTGACCAAGCTCGTCCACGGCGCCTGGCTGCCGCTGCTCATCGCGCTGAGCGCGTTCACGGTCATGACGACGTGGCAGCGCGGCCGGCGGATCGTCACCGCCCGGCGCCAGGAGCGCGAGGGCTCACTGCGCGAGTTCGTCGACCGGCTGCTCATGGCCGCGCCGTCCCTGGCCCGGGTGCCCGGCACCGCGGTGTTCCTCAACCGCGGAAAGCAGACGGCGCCGCTGGCGCTGCGGGCCAACGTCGAGCACAACCACGTACGGCACGACCTCGTCCTGATCACGTCGGTCGAGACCCTGCCGGTTCCCCGGGTGCCCGCGCCCGCGCGGATCGCCGTGGACGACCTCGGCTACGCCGACGACGGCATCAGCCACCTCACCGTCCGGTTCGGCTACATGGAAAAGCCCGATGTACTCGAGGCACTGAGAACGCTCCTGCCGGCCGCCATCGAGGGGGAAGCTGTGAATCTCGACCAGGCGTCCTACTTCCTGTCGAAGATCGAGCTCCGGGTCGGGGACGAGCCGACCATGGCCCGCTGGCGCAAGCGGCTGTTCATCGCCACATCACACATCACCGCCGACGCCGCCGAGCACTTCGGCCTCCCCCGCGACCGCACCGTCATCATGGGGTCGCACATCGAGGTCTAGCGAGCGAACGAGCCCGGGGGCTATGCCGGACGAATCCGCTCGAGCTTGGTCCAGCCGCGCCAGCCTCGCTCCTCAAGCCGTTCCATGAGCCGACGGGCGATCGGTACCGAGTCGAGGAAGACGGCGTCGAGGAGTTGCGCGAGCTCGTCGGGCATCGCGTCCTGGTGCTCGTCCCATCCCTCCGCGTCGGCCTCGATGAGAGCTGCGAGCCGGTCGGCTATGGCCGTCACCCGCGGGTCGTCCGCCTCCCAGCCGGCCGCGGCGACGAGATCGCGGTAGAGCTGGAGCGTCGCCGGGTCATCGAGCTGCTGCTGCTTCACCTTCATGTAGAACGGCATGAGCTCCGGGAGTTGGGCGGCGACCAGGATCCAGGCATCCCGCTCGCCCGCGACCGCCAGCTCCGGCAGCCCGAGCGCCCGCATCCGGTCGAGGTAGGCCACCGCCTCTGGCGGGAGGGCCAGGCTGTCCCCAACCGCCAGCTGGGCGATCCGCTCCCGGTGGCGCTGCCGTTCCCTGATCTCAGCGCGCAGCCGCCGGTCTATGTCGGTGACGGCGGCGTTGAACTCGTCCTCGTCCGCTGCCAGCAGCTCGCGGACCCGGGCGAGCGGGACGCCAGCGTCGGCGAGTGTACGGATCTTGATGAGTTCGACGACGGCGTGGGCGTCGTAACGCCGGTAGCCGGAGTGGTCGCGCTCCGGCTCCGGCAGGAGACCCTTGGCGTGGTAGTGCCGAACGGCGCGCACGGTGACGCCGGCGTACGACGCCAGCTGACCGATCGTGAGCACCGGGTCAGTCTCCTACTTCGCGGGCACCCGCAGGAACAGCCGGCGCAAGCAGAGCCGGCGAGCAGCGCGATCCTTCGACGCCGATCGCGAGGGTGGTGGCGGTCATCACGCCCCCATGCTGGGACCCTGACGCAGGGTCAGGGTCAAGCCGCTATCGGCGTCCAGCGGCGATGCTGGCATTGGCTTGGTGTTCTGCTACCTGGACACGCTGGTTGACCGGGCCTTCGCCGTCGGCAGCACGGCCGGGTTGAAGTTCCTCATCGGCGGCGGCGAGTTCAAGCCGCTGAGCGCGCCGCGAGTCTGAGCTCCTGACACGGCTCGCGGGCTGATCCGTAGCACGAGCTCACAGGTAGGCTTCGCCCGACAGGCGGGCGTCCGTCGCCGGACGCCCGCCTGTTGTCGCCCCGGCACTCAGCGAGCCTCGACGTCACTCATCGTGATTGCGGCGGGGTCAGGCAAGGAGGCGAGACCGTTGTGCCGGCCTCGGGCCGAGGTCTGCCACCAGGCCCGGGAGGGGTCACCATTTCTGGTGCGGCGATACCGTGATCGAGACTTCGGAGGGGGTCGCGGCCGGGATCACGGCCGGGGGCTTCGCCGGTGCCGACGCCGGGTGTGAGGTCGCCGGCGGCGGCTTGGACGGGGTCATGGCCGGGGGCTTCGCCGGTGCCGGGGGCGGGGTCGTCGCCGGGGGCTTGGCCGGGATCATGGCCGGCGTCTGGTAGCCGCCGAGGCCGGCGGGTGGTAGAGCGGCGGTCGTGGGCGTCGGGGTCGCGCCCATGGGCTGGGACATTGGGTTGAGGGCCGCCGGCGAAGTCGTCGCCGAGCCCGCGGTGGCGGACGCTGGCGCGCTCGGCGGCGGCTGGCCGGCGACCGAGTTCGCGGCCGGTAGACAGGCCGACAGGCCGGCGGCGGCCACCGGCACGAGGATCATGGTTCGGGCGAACGACGTAGCCTTTTTCCCGGCCGTCGGCCTCGCGGCCCCGTGCTTTCTGGACAGTCGCGTCATCGGACGTTCGTCTCCTCGATCTGTTGACGTGTCCCCCAGCCGTTTTTTCGGGACTGGCGGCGCCGGCTTTCGGCTCCGCCAGGACGTTCGGTGGCCGCGGGCTGGGTGCGAGCGGTCTGCTCGCACCCAGCCGCTTGGCGGTCGGGCCCCATGAATGCCGGGGTTCGCCCCTGTTCGCCGGTCAGCCCATTACCAGTTGCGGACCCTGCCTCGCATGCCGACCTGGCGGCGCCCGTTGCGCGACGGGGCCGGTGTGGTCGCCGCCGGCGTGGTCGCCGGGGTTGTGGTCGCCGGGGTCGTGGCAGGCGTTCCGGCCGGGGCCGTGGTAGGTGCTCCAGCCGCGGGTGCCGCGGCCGGGGCGGCGGCGGCCGGGGCGCCGACGGCGGCGATGGTGGCCGCGGTGACCACGCCGTTCCCATCCAAGGTCAGGGTGATCGGGTTGGTGAGGCCGAAGCCCGCGCAGTTGAGGTTTCCGAACGCCGCGGACGCCCGGGCGGCGAGGAAGGTGAACAGGTTGGTCCCGGTCGCCGGGTCCGGGGTCTGCCCGCCGGCGAAGACCGCCTGGCCGGCGAAGACTCGCCGGATGCCCATCGGGTTGTTGAAGAAGTTCGTGCAGTAGGTGGCGCCGTCGCCGTTGTCGCCGCCGGCGGCGCCGATCTGGGGCTGGTTGACGCCCGCCCGGTAGAGGTTCGTCTTCGCGGCGCTCTGGTTGCCGTTGACCAGCGTCATCGGGTCGTTCAGCGGCACGAGGGCGACCGGGGCCCCCTGGGCCGCGGCGGCCTGCAACTCGTTCAACGGGAGCGACGCCCGGGCCTGGCCGTCGTTGGCACCGTTCGGCCGGGTCCAGGGCGTGCAGCCCAGGGTCGGGAGGATGAACGCGTCCAGCAGGAGGTTGTCGCTGGCGTTCGCGAGGTTGACCGTGTTGTTTCCGATGGCGGCGACCGTCGCGGCATTGTTCTGGGCGGTCTGCCCGTTCGGGAGAGCCAGGTACTGCGACGTCACGTTGTCGCTCTGGTCCTGGTCGATGACGGAGAAGTCGCGGACCGTCGGGCAGGGCAGGCCGTCCTTCGCCATACCGAGCCCGGGGACCTGCAGCTGGTTCGCGCCGATCAGTGCGTTCGCGGACTGGAAGAACGCGACGGCGTTGCAGTGCGAGAACTGGCCGAAGATGGATCCGTTCAGGCCGTTGACGCAGTTGCCCTGCGCGAGCGCGTTCGTGTTCGCGGCTGACTGGAGCGTCAGGTTGTCGCCGTTGAACCCGAACCACAGGGCAACTGTGGATCCCTGCGGCACCTGGGCCATGGCCGGCGGCGCGGCGGGCTGCGTGCCGGCGTCGATCACCAGCGGGTCGTACAGGGTGAGCTGTCCGTTGTTGGTGAGGATGGCGCCTTGGACGAAGGCGGACTGGGCCACGTTCGCCTCATGGCATGGCCCCGCGGCCGGATCCGTCGCCTTAAGCTGGAAGGGGGTGGCAAGGCCGGCCGCGGTCAGCGGATTGGCCGGCACGATCAGCGTGCAGTTCGGGTTCGGGTCGGCGGGCGCGGGTCCGGTACCCGGTCCGGTGGTGGGCGACGCGGTGGTCACCGGACCGGTGGTGGCCGACGCGGTGGCCACCGGTCCGGTGGCGGGCGGGCCGCCGGGAGCCTGGCAGCCTGTCGCTACCAGGGCGATTACCGCCAGTCCGACGGCCGCGGCCAGCGGATTGCGGCGACTTCTCGCCGGCTCCGGTCGCGAGCCAGGCTCGGCGACCGCACGTGCCGTGGTGGATCGGCTCCAACGGAAGCGCCGGTGGGTCGGCGGGAACATAAATGAAGTCCTTTCTGAGCAGCACGCGTGAGGGGACGCTCGCGAGCGAGCGCCGTGATCGCCGTCAGGACTTGGCCGGAGCCGTCGCGCTGGCGGACGCGCTTCCGGACCGATCTATCGGCTACCCGCGAGGTCGTCGATCGACCAGGGAGCGAGCATGCGACCTGCGTGGCCGCCGCGGGCGGCTATGCCGAGGTAGTGCGCCCTGCCGGTTGACGAGAGGCCTGCCAGGCGTCGGCTCTACTCGGGGACGACGACTGGTCCAGGCCGGCGGCTGGGCTGCCATGTGCAGTCCCAGCGGCTCCGGGATGCCGCGAGAGAAAAGGGGTGGGAAGTTGGCCGCACTGATGCCTCCCGTGCAGTCCCCCCCAGGGCGCTGAACGTGACTGTGATCCTATGCGTCTCGCGCCGTTTGTCCAGTTTCGGCCCCGTTGGTGCCACCCTGCGTCGTCTCGGGCGGTTCCCGTGCCGGGCCTCGTGCGGACTGGCCTGCGGTTTAGCCGCGGTCCGCGCGCCTCGTCGACCTCGTCGATGAGGACGTCGTCAGGACGGTCACGGAGACACCACGTCGATCAGGTCGAGGTCGGTCCCGGGGGCTTCGAGGAGACTGAGCCCAATCGGTGTGAGCCCTGGTCCAGTAGCGGCGCGCCCCCGGCCAGCCCGTAGGCCAGCTCGTCGGTCCGGGTGATCCCGGCGACCGCGGCTCCCGCGTCCAGGAGCCGGGTGGGGGCGGCGGCGTGCCTCGTCTAGACTGGGCGCTTCACGCAGCCAGGTCGGGTTGCCCGCCCCGATCGGATGTCCGGCCACGGCGTAGAGGTCCTTCACGGCGACGCGCAGCCCGGCAAGCGGGCGGTCCCGCGCGCCCGGGATGAGCGGCGCCCCGACCACTCGCCAGACCGAGGTGTCGCAGGCGCGGATCGAGGTGGCCGACGGGTCGAGTCCCGGCGAGATCTGCGCGCCGGTCATGACGGGAGGTCCCGGGCGAACCAGCACTCCACGCCGAAGCGGGTGTCCAGCTCGCTCGTGTCATGGTCGGCCACGTTGGTGTCGGTGAGCTCCAGGTTGAAGAACGCCATGGTCGGCCCGTCGTAGAACGGCCCGGCATGCCAGGTACCGCGGTGCAGGAGTACGGCCACATCCCCTGGGATCTCGAAGGCGACGATGTCGTGGAGCGCGGGCGCCTCGTCGGCCGGTCCGTCACCGCGGGCCACCGCCATCCGCCACGCGCCGCCACCCACCGCGGCCAGCACCTGGGTTACCTGGCGGTGGCGGGTAATGCGGGTGAAGGTGGTCCGGCCGTGCGCCAGCGCCATGACATAGAAACGTGGTGTCCCGCGGGACAGGTCGAGCGCGGCCTCGGCGACCGTGGTCCCGGTGCCGTCCGGCTGCGCGGTCAGCAGCCGTCCGTAGGGCGCGAAGGCCTCGTCAGTGATCGGTCTCGTCGCCACGGCGTGCCTGGTCAGAGTCACCCGTTCATGTTCGGCCGCCCTGGCTGTGCGCACCACGTCCCGTCGGGCCAACGCACGCTCGGCCGCGTGTCCGCGGCGGACAACCCGGCCCGGGCGCGGACCGGGCTGCTCCGCGTCCGCACCGAGGCGGGACCACCTCACCGGATGCGACAAATGACGTTCGATTTTCGAACGTCCAAAAGTAGGACGGGCAACTAAACTGGTCGGGACTCGTGACCGCGCCGTTGGCGGCGCCCGCCGGAAGGACGGTAGACGCGATGGCCGACCTACATGTGCCCCGACACTCGATCCGCTTCGTCACCGCCGCCAGCCTGTTCGACGGCCACGACGCCGCGATCAACATCATGAGGCGGCTCCTGCAGCGGCAGGGAGCGGAGGTCATCCACCTCGGGCACAACCGGTCCGTGGACGAGGTCGTCACCGCCGCGATCCAGGAGGACGCGGGCGGCATCGCGATCAGCTCCTACCAGGGCGGACACGTCGAGTACTTCACGTACCTGGTGGATCTGCTGCGCGAGCGCGGGGCAGGCCATGTGCAGGTGTACGGCGGGGGCGGCGGCGTGATCGTCCCCCGGGAGATCGAACTGCTGCACGCACGTGGCGTGGCGCGCATCTTCTCCCCCGCGGACGGCCAGCAGATGGGCCTTCCCGGCATGATCAACTCGATGATCCGGGCGTGCGACGTCGACCTCGCCGCCACGCCGCCCACCTCCTTCGACGGTCTGTACACGGGCGAAACGTCCACTCTCGCCCGCACGCTCACCCTCGCCGAAGCCGGCCGGCTGCCCGCGGACCTGGACCTCACTCCCCGACACCCGGTGCCCGTCCTCGGCATCACCGGCACGGGCGGCTCGGGCAAGTCGAGCCTCACCGACGAACTGGTCCGCCGCTTCCGGCTGGACCAGGAGGACAAGCTGCGTATCGCTGTGCTCGCCGTCGACCCAACCCGCCGCAAGGGCGGCGGCGCGCTGCTCGGCGACCGGATCCGGATGAACTCACTCACCGGGGACCGGGTCTACTTTCGCTCGATGGCCACCCGTGGCAACTCCGGCGAACTGCCCGACCGCCTGGGCGACGCGATTGCCGTGCTCAAGGCTGCCGGCTTCGGCCTGATCATCGTCGAGACCCCCGGCATCGGTCAGGGTGACGCGGGCATCGTTTCGTTTGTCGACCAGTCACTCTACGTGATGACGCCCGAGTACGGCGCGTCGTCGCAGCTCGAGAAGATCGACATGCTCGATTTCGCGGACGTTGTGGCGATCAACAAGTTCGAGCGCCGTGGCGCGGAGGACGCCCGCCGCGACGTCGGCCGTCAGCTCGTCCGCAACCGGGAGGCGTTCGGACAGAGCTGGGAGGACATGCCGGTTTTCGGCACCAGCGCCGCGACGTTCAACGACGACGGGGTGACCGCGCTCTACCACCACCTCACCGGCCTGCTCGCCGAGCACGGGCTCACCCTCGGCGAGGGCAGGCTCGCCCGCACGGATCGAAAGACCTCCAGCGAGCACGTCGGGGTGATCCCCTCGGAGCGGGTCGGCTACCTGTCCGAGATCGCCGGGACCGTGCGTGCCTATCACGAGGCGACCGCCACGGCGGCCGACGCGGCGCGTACCCGCCAGCATCTGCGCACCGCGCGTGAGCTGGTTGGTGAGGCGGCGCAGCCGGCGCTGACGGAGGCCGAGCGGGCGCTGCCGGCCGACATCGCGGCGCTGCTCGACGAGTGGCCGAAGACCGTCGAGGAGTACTCCGGCGACGAGCTGGTCGTGCGCGTCCGAGACAAGGATCTACGCACCCGCCTCACCCGCGAGACGCTTTCCGGCAACAAGGTCCGCCGCGTCGCGCTGCCCCGGTTCACCGAGGACGCCGAGCTGGTGCGCTTCCTGCGCCGGGAGAACGTGCCCGGGCGGTTCCCGTTCACCGCGGGCGTGTTCCCCTTCAAGCGCGAGGGCGAGGACCCGGCGCGCATGTTCGCCGGCGAGGGCGACCCGTTCCGGACCAACCGTCGGTTCAAGTACCTGTCGGCGGACTCCGAGGCCAAGCGGCTGTCCACCGCGTTCGACTCGGTGACGCTCTACGGGCGCGACCCGGACACGCCCCCGGACATCTACGGCAAGATCGGAACTTCCGGCGTCTCGATCGCGACGCTGGACGACATGAAGGTGCTCTACGACGGGTTCGACCTGACCGCGCCGAACACCTCCGTCTCGATGACGATCAACGGTCCGGCTCCGACTATTCTCGCGTTCTTTCTCAACACCGCGATCGATCAGACGATTGACCGGTTCCGGGCCGAGGAGGGTCGCGAGCCGGACGAAGCCGAGCGCGAGCAGCTCACCGCCTTCGCGCTGCAGAACGTGCGCGGCACGGTGCAGGCCGACATCCTCAAGGAGGACCAGGGCCAGAACACCTGCATCTTCTCCACCGAGTTCTCGTTGCGCATGATGGCGGACATCCAGGAGTGGTTCATCGCGCAACGGGTCCGGAACTTCTACTCCGTGTCGATCTCGGGCTACCACATCGCCGAGGCCGGAGCGAACCCGATCAGCCAGCTGGCGTTCACGCTGGCCAACGGGTTCACCTTCGTCGAGAACTACCTCGGGCGCGGGATGCACATCGACGACTTCGCGCCGAACCTGTCGTTCTTCTTCTCCAACGGCATGGACGCCGAGTACTCGGTGATCGGCCGGGTGGCCCGGCGGATCTGGGCCGTCGCGATGAAGGAACGCTACGGCGCGAACGAGCGCAGCCAGAAGCTCAAGTACCACGTCCAGACCTCCGGCCGGTCGCTGCACGCGCAGGAGATGGACTTCAACGACATCCGCACCACCCTGCAGGCGCTCTGCGCCCTGTACGACAACGCGAACTCGCTGCACACCAACGCCTACGACGAGGCGATCACGACCCCCACCGAGTCGTCGGTGCGCCGCGCGATGGCCATCCAGCTGATCATCAACCGGGAGTGGGGCCTGTCGATGAACGAGAACCCGCTTCAGGGTTCGTTCATCATCGAGGAGCTCACCGACCTGGTCGAGGAGGCGGTACTGGCCGAGTTCGACCGGATCTCCGAGCGCGGCGGCGTGCTCGGCGCGATGGAAACCGGCTACCAGCGCGGTCGGATCCAGGACGAGTCGATGCTCTACGAACAGCGCAAGCACGAGGGCACGTTGCCGATCATCGGGGTGAACACCTTCCTGCGCGACACCACCCAGGAGGAACCCCGCAAGATCGAGCTGGCCCGTGCCACCGAGGAGGAGAAGCAGAGTCAGCTGCGCCGGCTCGCGGACTTCCACGAGCGGCACAAGGACGAGGCCGAGACCGCGCTGCGCCGGCTCCAGGACGTCGCCACCGGGGACGGCAACGTGTTCGACGAGCTCATGCGTGCCGCCAGGGTCTGCTCGCTCGGCCAGCTCACCGAGGCGTTCTTCGAGGTAGGTGGGCAGTACCGGCGCAACATGTGACCCAGGAGAACTCGGCCTGGGTCACATCGCGGACCTGCGTGCAGTTTCGGACGAAATTGTCCGCTGGTGCGCAGCGCAGCCTCGCCCGATCCACTCGATGGCCTGTTGTCGTCGTAACTCAGTGCCCTAATGTCGGTCTGACTCGACGGAGGTCCGCGCGCAGACAGGAGAACCGCCGTGGGAGCCAGCGCAACTGTCGGGAAACAGGATACTGAGACCGCGCCGAGCATGTACGGGCCGACGGCGGACGGGACCGTGCCCGCGGCGGACGACGACCCGGGCGTGATCGGACTCGATCCCACCCGCGTGCTACCACGCAGGATCGCCTGGTGGGCGCGCCGGGAACCGGACCGCCCCTTCCTCGTCGAGGTCACCGGCCGGACGGCGACGTACGGCGAGACGCTGGACGGCGTCCGCCGGTGGTGCGCGGAGCTGGCGGCTCGGGGGGTCCGGCGCGGCGACCGGGTCGTCTCCCTCCTCCCGTCCTGCGTGGACGCTCATCTGGTGTGGCTGGCGGCCAGCTGCCTCGGCGCCTACGAGGTGCCGGTCAACCCCGAGCTGCGCGGCGAGTTCCTCCGGCATGTGCTGACCGACGCCGGCGCGGTGCTCTGCGTCGCCCGGCCGGAGACCGCCCACCTGCCCGCCCTCGCCGGGGTCGAGCTGGCGACCCTGGTCGTCGGCCCGGCCGGTCTGCCCCCGGGCGACCTCGCCGATCTCGCCGATCATGCCGACCCTGCCGGGACCTACCCTGCCGACGCCGAAGCGTCCTCCTTGCCGACGGACGCGGCGGCGCGGTTACCGGCGCCTGCGGACCCGTCGTGCGTGATCTACACCTCGGGATCCACCGGCATGCCCAAGGGCGTGATCGTGACCTGGGGGCAGATGAGCGCGGTCATCGGCCGGATCCCGCGTTCCTGGCTGTCGGAGACCGACGCGGTCTACTCCTACCTGCCGATGTTCCACGTCACCGGCCGCACCCCGCTGGTGGTGATGAGCGACGTCGGCGGACGGGTCGTGCTGCGCGAACGCTTCTCCGTCTCCGCCTTCTGGGACGACGTGCGCGCCTTCCGGGCGACCAGCACCACCGCGCACGTGTCGCTGCTGCTCGCAGCCCCCGAGCGCCCCGACGACCGCGACAACCCGATGAGGGTCGTCTTCGGTGGCCACAGCGCCGACCAGAACCGCCGGTTCGCGGAGCGCTTCGACCTCGACGTCCTCGACGCCTACGGCAGTACCGAGGCCGGGTTCCCGATTCTGCTGCGCCGGCCGCGGGACGCGTCCCGTCGGTGGTGTGGCTGGGTGCGCCGCGGCTACACCGCCCGGATCGTCGACGAGCAGCGCGTCGAGGTGCCGGACGGGACGGTCGGCGAGCTGGAGATCCGCCCCCCGGCGCCGGAGCTGATCGCCGCCGGCTACCTGGGCCTGCCGGCGAAGACCGCCGAGGTGTTCGTCGACGGCTGGTACCGCACCGGGGACGCGCTCGTGCGCCACCCCGACGGCTGCTTCGAGTTCGTCGACCGGATTCGGGACACGATCCGTCGGCTCGGGGAGAACATCTCCGCGTCGGCGATGGAGGAGGTCGTGGTCACCGATCCCGACATCACCGACTGCGCGGTGATCGGCGTGCCCGACGAGATCCTCGGCCAGGCGGTGCTGCTCGCCGTCGAGCCCCGGCCGGGCATCGTCCTGGACGCGGAGGCGGTCGCGCGCCGCCTCGTCGACATCCTGCCGCGGCACATGCACCCGGCCTTCGTCGATGTGTGGGACGCGCTGCCACGCACCCCGAACAACAAGGTGCGCAAGCCGGACGTGCTCGCCGGCCACGAGTCGGGGGAGGGCCCGAGCGCGCGCTGGACGGCCGCGGCACGGCACGCCGGCCCGCGTCCCGCTGATCCAGCGCAACACGATCGCGGAGCAGGTCCTGAAGCTGCCGCGTGACCCGTCGATGCCGGCGCGCCCGGCATCCTGACACGAAGAGGTGTGCTGACAGATGGCAGGAACGGACACCCGGACCCTCGACGACACGGCGGTCGGCACCTTCAAGCTGGGTGACCACTCCGTGCGCAGGCTCGGGTTCGGCGCGATGCGGATCTCCGGCGCGCGCAACGCCGAGGGGGTGCGGGACAGGGAGGCCGCCGTCCGGCTGACCCGCCGGGTCGTCGAACGCGGCGTGAACCTGATCGACACCGCGAACATCTACGGGTACGGGCAGTCCGAGGAGATCATCGCCGAGGCGCTGCACCCGTACGCCGACGATCTCCTCGTCGCCACCAAGGCCGGCTTCCGCCCCGGTAAGATCGCGCCAGGGGCGACGAGCCTGCCGCCGCTCGGCCGGCCCGAGCACATCCGCGAGGAGTGCGAGAAGAGCCTGCGCCGGCTGCGGGTCGACGTGATCGACCTGTACCAGGTGCACGTGCCCGACCCGGAGGTGCCCTACGTGGAAGCGGCCTGGGCCGACCTGACCGACGACGAGGTCCGCGCCCTCGACGCGGCTGTCGGCGGCCGGTGACCACGATGGCCGCTGAGAGCTCGGTGCCCCAGGCGCCACTGCTGGCCGAGCGCCGGGGGGCCGTACTGGTGCTGACCATGAACCGGCCGGATGCCCGTAACGCGCTGAACGTCGCCACCCGGCAGGCGATCATTGCCGCCGCCGAGCAGGCCGAGGCGGACGAGTCGGTGGCGGCGGTCGTGCTCACCGGCACCGACCCGGCGTTCTCGGCCGGCGTCGACCTCAAGGAGGCGCTGAGCCCCAACGCCCCCCGCGGCGTGCGCAGCCTCAACCCGGCGGCCACCCTGCGGGCGATGACCAAGCCGGTGATCGCCGCGGTGAACGGCGTGTGTGTCACCGGCGCGCTGGAGGTCATGCTGAGCTGCTCGTTCGCGGTGGCCTCCGAACACGCCCGGTTCGGTGACACCCACGCGAAGGTCGGCCTCACCCCCTGGTGGGGCGGCAGCGTCCTGCTGCCCCGCGCCGTCGGGGTCGCCTGGGCGCGCCGGCTCTCCGGCACCGGGGAGGTCGTGGGCGCGGAGACCGGGCTGCGGATCGGCCTGGTCACCGAGGTCGTACCGCACGAGCGTCTGCTCAGCCGGGCGGTGGAGCTGGCGACGGCGATCAGCAAGGTCGACAGCGCCGCGCTGGCCGCCACCTACCGGATGTACGAACGCGGCGACGGCATCCCGGCCGCGGACGCGTTCGCGCTGGAACGCGAGATCGGCCGGGAGCGCCGTCTCGACCCGAAGGACATGACCCGGCGGTTCAGTGCGGCGGCTGGGGGTTCCACCTGAGCCCCCGTCCCGCCGCGGCGGGACACATCCCGGTCGCCGGTCAGACGTGCGGCAGGACCTCCGCGGCGACGAGCGCCAGCTGCTTCGAGCTGCTCCACCCGCGCCGTCAGCCGCTCGATCAGAGGCGACAGATAGTGATTCCCGTGCGGATCTTCATCTGTCGTCGGCCACCAGCACCGCCGGGACGGCGCGCTCCAGGTCCGCGACCAGCCGCTCGGCCGGTCGCAACGGGTTGAAGACCGTCAGGCACCGGTCGCTCGTCAGCGTCGCCACCTGATGCTCCGCCACGCGAGCAAGAAGGTAACGTGGTTGACCAGGTAGACGAGCAAAGTCGAGAGCTGGCGAGGAGCGGCCCGCGGTGGACTCCCTGGCCCGCCCCGGAGCCGGCCCCCAGGCCGAGCGGCCCGGCGCCAGTGCCTTCCTGCCAGTAAGTTCGCTTCCGAATGAACGGGCATCGACGGCATGGCCGCCACCACGGACGATGTGCTCGACGCCATCGCGACCCGCGGCGACCAGACAGAAGCCGCAACGCCTGACCGCCTGCGCGGCGCTGCCCAACCGCGCCAGCCCGCTCCTGCCTCCGCAAAGGAGACCCGGTGACCGACACCCCCCACCCGACCGCGGCAGCACCAAGTGGACCGCTCCGCGGTGTCCGCGTCATCGAACTCACCGGGCTCGGCCCGGCACCCATGGCCGCCCTGCTGCTGCACGAGATGGGGGCCGACGTACTGCGGATCGACCGGCCGGCCAAGCTGGGCACGCCACCCGAGTGGCTCGCCCGCGGCCGCCGGTCCGTCGTCGCCGATCTGAAGACGCCAGCCGGCCGGGAGGCGGTGCTGCGTCTCGCCGCCCGGGCGGACGTGCTGATCGAAGGGTTCCGGCCCGGCGTCGTCGAGCGCCTCGGCATTGGCCCGGACGATGTGCTGGCCCGTAACCCGGCACTCGTCTACGGCCGGATAACCGGGTGGGGCCAGTCCGGGCCGTGGGCGCACACCGCCGGCCACGACATCAACTACATCGCGCTGACCGGGGTGCTGAGCGCCATCGGCACCGCCGGCGGCCCGCCACAGGTCCCACTGAATCTCGTCGGCGACTTCGGCGGCGGCGCCCTCTACCTGGTGACGGGCGTGCTCGCCGCGCTGCACGAGGCCCAGTCCTCTGGCCGCGGGCAGGTGGTGGACTGCGCGATCGTCGACGGGGTCATGTCGCTGGCCGCGATGACGTGGGAGATGCGCGCCCGTGGTGAGTGGGGCGACACGCGGGGCACGAACCTGCTCGACTCCGGAGCCCCCTTCTACGCCGTCTACGAGACCGCGGACGGCGGCTGGTTCTCGGTAGGAGCGATCGAGCCACAGTTCTACGCCCGGCTCATCGAGCTTCTCGGCCTGCCCGAATGGGCCGACGCACAGGACGACACCGACCGCTGGCCGGCGCTGCGCGCGGCCATCGCCACCGCCTTCCGCGGCCGTACCCGAGCCGACTGGGAGAAAATCTTCGACGGCACCGACGCGTGCGCGGCACCCGTACTGAGCTGGCACGAGGTCGCAGCCCACCCGCACATGGCAGCCCGGGCCAACCTCATAGACGCCGACGGCCAGGCCGCGCCCGCCCCGGCTCCCCGGTTCTCCCGGACACCGTCACGTACCGCCGCCTCGACCCCCGCGATCGGCAGCACTCCCCTCGCCGCCGCGCTGGCCGACTGGGAGACGGGCACATCCCCGACCGCGCCGACACCGCCGGCGAGCAGTTCGCAACCGCCGCAGGCCTGACCCCACAGTCGAACCCCATGCTCGGCTGGCGCCGCCTGGCGAGACGGGACTCAGCCAGGCGGCGGCCGCGGGTTTCAAAAACAGCCCGGTCCGGACCGCGCCGGCGTCAGCGAGCTTCGTCCCTATTCGAGGACGTCGATGGCCCAGGTCGCTCTCTTCGCCAGCCCCGTATACCTCGCCGCCAAGGCCGCCCGGTCAGCGGCCAGGGCGCCGCCGGGCACGCCCACGTCGGTTGACACCCCACCGAGCACGACGGTCCGCGCTCCCAGGTCGCGCAGGTAGGCCTCCAGCTCGGTCTGATGGAACGGCGTGAGCCCGTGCACCCGGCGGATCCAGATGTCGGACACGGACGTGACCAGATCCGTCGTCTTCCTCGCCTCCGACGAATCCCGCTACGTCACCGGGCTCCAGTTGCGCGTGAACGCGGGTGCCGTCGCCAAGCAGACCCCGCTCGGCCCTGGCAAGGTGTGGCAGCTGATCGGTGCCGGCGGCTCCGTCGGCGCCGGATGGGGGTCTCCGGACAAGGCTGCCGGGCTGTCCATCGATCCTGGGCGGCTCGGCAACCTGGCGCCCACGCCAGCCGGATCGATTCCTCGTCGAGGGGGCGTAGTTCGCACTGTTTCACCTGAGTCGGGCTGGGCCCACCCTGATGGCGTAGGCATGCCCGTGCACGTCAGCGCGAGCCGCGCGTGAGGTCCGGGATGGGGACGTAGGGGCCCCGCGCTGAGGCCGCGGCGCCGCCGGATCGCGTCGGACGTGCCAACCAGGTTGACCTCGACGACCTTCTCGCAGGCGTCAAGGGAACGTGCCGCCGTTCTTGCGCGTGGCCGGATCGCGTCGCCGAGGCCGGGGGCCAGCCGGCGATGAGGGCGGTCCTGCCGTCGCTGTCGGCGAGGGCTCGGTTCCCGCAAGGGCCCGCCGGCCAGCGGGGACGCTGGCGACCAGAGGCGCGTACGGCCAGCGGCGCCGGCCGATCGAGGCGTGAGCTCCCGTGACCGCGTACTCCGCCACGACCCACAACAAGTACGTGCGTCAACCAGCAAGGTGTGATATAGCTCACTGATCCTACTAGTTGGACGGAGGAAGGCGTCATCGGAGCGACGCGTGGAGCCGGGCGGCACTCCGCGTGAGGCCGGTTCGTCCGACCGCCCGCCCCGAACCAGACCGGCCGGTCACGGCCCACCTCCGCCTCCCAGCACCGAGACGCCTTGATGATCGACCCCCGTACCGGCCATGGCCAGGTTGAGCCGCCGGGCACGTCGGTCCCTTCGCCGGCCCGCGTGCCGTCCCTCGCCCGGGACCGGTGCCCCGGGCAGACGGGCGGGACCCGGCCCGGCGTCCGGCCAGGAGGCCTCACCTTGACGACGTTCGCAGTCGGGCCGACGGAGACGTCCGGCGAGGAAGAAAAGAAGAAATGAGGAAGCGCATATGAGTGGGTTACGACTGGTCCGGCGGAGCAGATGGCTGCTCACCGGTGTGGTGGCGCTGTCTCTCGCCGCCACCGCGGCGGCCTGCGGTAGTAGCGGTTCGAACGGCTCCCCCGGACCAACTGGCACCGCGGCGGCCGCGACGGTGCTAGGCGCGAAGAACCCGGCGGCCGGTAAGCCGATCACCCTCGGCTTCATCAGCG
>Ga0068863_100000492_pt1 | contig 40088 bp, 50 predicted proteins | sample KBSSwiS62_FD_66596 | JGI IMG/M metagenome (GOLD analysis project Ga0068863, IMG submission 66596) | Switchgrass rhizosphere microbial communities from Kellogg Biological Station, Michigan, USA - KBS Switchgrass S6-2 | ecosystem: Host-associated > Plants > Roots > Rhizosphere > Soil ... | reverse complement strand
GGGTCAGCGCGGCCAGGGTGACGTTACGTAAAAGGACGTGATGGCACATGCGCGCGCCGCATTACTCCCAGGACAACCCCGCTGTTCTTCGCGCGGCGGCGGGTCCGCGCCTGTCAGTGCTGCTGGTCGAGGACGATCGCGCCGACGCGTTGCTGGTCGAGGAGTTGATCGCCGACGCCGCAGTCGACATTGAATTCGCGTGGAAGGCCACGGTTTCTGAAGCCGAACGGGAGCTGGCTCGCAACCGTCCAGATTGCGTGCTGCTGGACCTGAATCTGCCCGACGCCAACGGCATCGACGCGCTGGAGCGCATCTGCACTGCGGATCCCAACATCCCGATCGTGGTATTGACCGGGTTGAACGACGAGCATTTCGGGATCTCCGCCGTGGCGTCCGGTGCCCAGGATTACCTGGTCAAGGGTCGGGTGGAGCCGGAGACCCTGCGCCGTTCGCTGCTGTATGCGATCGAGCGGAAACGGGCCGAGCTGACGGCAGTCGAATTGCACGCCAGCCGTATTCGAGCAGGGGAGAATGCTCGACTCGAGCGTGGCCTGCAGCCGTCACCGCTTTTGCTGGACGACCCCGGCGTCGACATCATCACCCGGTACCGGGCGAGTCGGGCGTATGCCCTGTTGGGCGGCGACTTCTACGACGTGGTGCAGACACCCGACGGAACCGTGCATGTCATGGTCGGCGACGTGGCCGGACACGGCCCGGACGAGGCCGCGCTCGGGGTGGCTTTGCGCATCGGTTGGCGAGCACTCACATTCGCCGGTCTGCGCGGCAACGAGCGCATGCACCAACTCGAGCGGATCCTGCTCACCGAACGCCCGACGAAGGGAATCTTCGCCACGCTGCTGAGCCTCGCGTTCGCACCCGACAGTCTGCGATTCAATGCGGTGCGCGCTGGGCATCCCGGCATGTTGATGCATGGGAACAACGATGTGCAATGGATCGAACCGCCCGCGGGCCCCGCGCTCGGGCTTGGCGCACGCGAGTGGCCGGTCAACGAACTCGAGCTGCCAGAAGGGCACGGCTTGCTGCTGCTCACCGACGGTCTGTTCGAGGGTCACTCCGGGCAGGGCAACGAACGCCTCGGCGAAGACGGCCTGCTCGCACTCGCCCGCTCGCTTGCCGCGCTGCCGGGCCGCGCCTTCGTGGACACGCTCATCGGTGAGGTGGAGGCGCGGGCGCGCACGCACGGCGGGCACACCGACGACATCGCGGTGGTGCGTGTCGAGCGGACGCCACGATGACTTCGCCGAAGCGCGCCCGCCGCCTGACCGTGCAGGGCTGGCAGAACGTCGTGCTGTCGGTGATGGGAGCGGTGGTGCTCGCAGCAGCGATCGCAGGGGGCATCCTGCTGACCAGGACCGACGACGTGTCCGACGAGTTGATCGACAACATTCAGCCGGCACGGGTTGCCGCCTATCAGTTGCAGGCCGCGCTGCGGGATCAGGAGACGGCGCTGCGCGGCTACGCGATCGCGGCCGACCGGCAATTCCTCGAGCCTTACTTCGACGGGCAGAGTGCCGAGCGGTCAGCCGCTGACGACGTTCGCAGCCATCTCGGCTCTCATCGCGATGCCGTCGACGACCTCGATGCCATCGAGCGAGCGGCCGCCGACTGGCGCACGAGCTACGCGGACCCTCTGATCGCCGGCGTCACACCCGGCAGGCCGACAGTGCTGGACAACGCGACCGCCGACCGCGGCAAGGTCGAATTCGACCGTCTGCGAGCACTATTCACCGTTCAGAACGAGCACCTTTCGGCGATCAGGCAAGCCGGTCTCGAAGAGCTTCACAGCGTGCGCGCGTGGCGCAATACCGTGCTTGCCGGCCTCATCGTCACCTTCTTCGCGATGACGGTCCTCCTTGCGGTGCTGGTCCGAACCGCGGTCACCCGGCCGCTGGCCGCCCTCGCCGCGGCCTGCAGGCGAATCACCGAAGGCAACTTCGGCGAGCGCATTGTGCCGCGCGGCCCCAAGGACATTCGATCCATCGCGGCCGACGTCGAAGACATGCGACAGCGAATCGTCGAGGAACTCGAGTCGTCGCAGTCGGCACAGGCGGCCCTCGACGAGCAGGCTGTCGAGTTGCGCCGGTCGAATGCGGAACTCGAACAGTTCGCCTATGTTGCGTCGCACGATCTGCAGGAGCCGCTGCGTAAGGTCGCCTCGTTCTGCCAGTTGCTCGAGAAGCGCTACGGCGACAAACTCGACGAGCGCGGCACCGAGTACATCGCGTACGCGGTCGACGGTGCCAAACGGATGCAGGTGTTGATCAACGACCTGCTCACGTTCTCCCGGGTGGGACGGCTCAACGCCACGTCCACCCAGGTCGATCTGGACACCACGTTGGACACCGCCCTCGGCAACCTGTCGACCGCGCTCGAGGAATCGGGCGCGCAGATCATCAGGCCGACCGGGGGACTGCCGGAGGTCGACGGTGACCCCACACTGCTGGTGATGGTGTGGCAGAACCTGATCAGCAACGCCGTGAAATTCCGGAGGGACGGCACGGCGCCGAAGGTCGTCATCGAGTGCGATCAACGTGTCCGCGAGGACGACACCGACTGGATCTTCACGGTGTCCGACAACGGGATCGGCATCCCGGGCGAGTTCGCCGACAAGGTGTTCGTGATCTTTCAGCGTCTGCACGGCCGGGATGCGTACAGCGGCACAGGCATTGGGCTTGCGCTGTGTAAGAAAATCGTCGAACACCACGGCGGAAACATCTGGATCGACACCTCGAACACCGAGGGCACACGTTTCCAATTCACCTTGCCCGTTCACGCAACGGCAATCCTCGAAGGAGCAGCTGAATGACTTCAGAGACCGCCGACGGCCGCGCAATCGATGTGCTGTTGGTCGAAGACGACCCGGGTGACGAGCTGATCACCCGAGAAGCGTTCGAACACAACAAGATCAAGAACACTTTGCACGTCGCCCACGACGGTGAGGAGGGTCTGGACTTCCTCTACCGGCGCGGTCCGTTCACCGATGCGCCGAGGCCGGATCTGATTCTGCTCGATCTGAATCTGCCGAAATACGACGGGCGCCAGCTACTCGAGAAGATCAAGTCCGACCCCGAGCTGTGCCACATTCCCGTCGTCGTGCTCACCACGTCGTCGGCGGAGGAGGACATCCTGCGCAGCTACAAACTGCACGCCAACGCCTACGTCACCAAACCTGTCGACCTCGATCAGTTCATGAGCGCGGTCCGGCAGATCGACGAGTTCTTCGTTCAGGTGGTGCGCCTGCCGCAGTTCTAGCGCGGCGCGCCGACCTGGCTCCATTCCAGGCACACGCGGGTGCCTGTCGGCGACGAGTCGAGGGTGGCCCGATCGGCGAGCGCCTGCATGAGCGGGATACCGCGTCCTCTCCTGATCTGGTTGGCACCCGCATCGGACTCGCGCCACGCGCCGTGGTCGGTCACCGTGACGGTCAGCGTGGCCGCACCGTCGTCGTAGGTGGCTTGCACCTGCATCACGCCCGGGCAGTCAGCCGCCGCATACGCGTACTCGGCCGCGTTGGCCATCGCCTCGTTGACCGCGAGCACCATGTCACAGGCCTTCGTCGCATCGAGCGTGAAGTGTTCGTGCAACCAGTCCGAGAACTCGCGCCGGATGAGTGCGGCACTCTCCGGATCGGCGACGGCGTCCATCCGCGCGAACTGTGATCTGTTACAAAGCTTTTCCGAAGTTGACATCTCGGCCTGCCGACTACCCCATATGCGCTTTTGTTAAGCCGCCAGAGCGGCAAGCGCTTCGTCGAGGGTGGCGTGCAGACCTACAACGTCGGCGATGCCGACCAGTTTCAGAGGCCGGCTGGTCGCTGGTCCGTCGGCGACGACGGCGAACAGGATGTCCGCCGGTAGTTCTTCGCGGGCGGCCACCAGGGCGCCCATGCCCGCCGAAGCAAGAAAGTCGACCGCGCCGAGGTCAACGACCACACCGCGCGGGGAGTCCTTGGCCGCGGTGGCAATCGCCTCTTCGAGTTGCGACGTGGTGAGCATGTCGACTACGCCGGCCACTGTTAGCACCTCGATCTCACCGACTCGGCGCCGCTTGATGGTGCACTGACTGGCCGCGGACTGGTTCGACACGTTTTACCTCCAACATGACTTAAACCGCTCGGGCCTGACGTGCTCGGTCCAGCGGCTAACACCCGGTTCCCGAATCGGCCGAGTCTCAAACATTCTTTTCCGTTCGTGGGATTTCCGCAGTGATGCGGTCAAGTAAGGCCGGGTAGCGGTTCGCCTCGCGGTGCCTGCCCGGCTTGCCACTGCTGATCAGGCCCGCAGCCAGCCCGCGCTGCGGATCGGTCCACACGGCGATGTTGACCAGCCCGGTATGTCCGAAGGCGGCGGGCGCGTTGCGCCCGAACGGCCCGAATCGCTGGGAGCCCAGCATGTATCCGGTGCCCCACCGCAGCGGGAGCAGTCCGGTCGCGAGGTCGGGCCGCAGCCTGCGGCACTCCCGCGTCGCCGCGCGAAGGGTCTCGGGCGTCATGATCCGCACCCCGTCGAGTTCGCCGCCGCGGCGCAGAATCTCGGCGAAGCGGGACATCTCGTCGGCGGTGGACACCGTATTGGACGACGGCACCACTCCGGTGAGGAATTGCGGCGTATTGGAATACGGGATGATCTGGTGCATCGTCCCGCCGACGGCGGTGCGAAACGCCGCAGCGATCGGCGCCGGGAGTGGTTTACCCGTCGGATAGCTGCGGGCGACCAGTGGGACGTCGGCCTCGGCCACGCCGTAGTTCGTCCAGCGGAAACCGAGCGGGTCGAGGATCTCGGTGGCAAGCACGTCGCGAATGTTCTTACCGGTGGCGGCCGAGACGATCTCCCGCACCAGCGGGCCCCACGTCAGCGCATGGTAGATGTGCACCAGTCCGGGCCGGTAGATCGGTTTCAGGTTGCCGAGCATCTCACGGGCGTACTCGCTGTCGTCCATCCTCTTCAGGTCGGGCCGTGGCCCGGTGGCGAACGGCACGCCCGCGCTGTGCGTCATCACGTGGCGGATTGTGGTGCGATCCTTGCCGTGACTGGTGTAGCTGGGCAGGTAGTCGCACACCCGATCGTCGAGTGAGAACACGCCGCGTTCGACAAGCATGTGCACGACGGTCGTGGTGATCGCCTTGGCTGCGGAGTACACGCAGAACGGGGTTTCCGTTGTGACAGCGACCTTTTCGGCGTCGGGCGGATCGTCAGGCCCGTTACCCCAGCCGTGTCCGATCGCCCGGTTGAGCACGACCTTGCCGTTGTGCCGCAGGCAGAGCTGGATCGCGGGATGCATGCCGGCCGCGTACCAGTGTCGTGCGGCCTGCCAGATCCGCTCGACAGCCGCGGGGTCGATGCCCGAATGGTCTTCCTCGCCGATGGTGGTGACGGCGTCGAGGTCGGCGGGGACGCGGATCCGGCCGTCCACCGTCATCCCCGGGCCCTGTGCAGTGTCGCAGTCAGATGATCTTGTAGCGGCTGGCCGACGGCGCCCATTCGAACCGTGTAGGTCAACTGGTCGCTGTCGACGCGAATCGAACGGCTCAACGCTGTGACCTCTTTAGCCGACGAGGTACGGCCGATCGCGGTCGCGGTCAACTCCAACTCCATGATCGTTCCTGAGCTCGACAGGGTGCCCTCCTCGATCTCCGTGACGCCGGTCGGATGGGCCAGTACGAGTTCCACGCGATCCGGCGACGGCGCGCGCAGGTATCCGGTCTCCGCGTGTAAGGGACGACCGTCGTCGGTGGCCCTGGTCCGCTGCCGGTAGATCAGGAACGGCTTGCCGACGTGGTCGAAGGTCACTTCCTCGAGGTAGCCGAACGACGCGATCGTCGGATACACGCCCTCGCCCCGACCGGACCAGGTGCCCAGTAGAGGCGCCAACACGGCGACGTCGGGATGGAGATCGACCACGTCGCCAGGGTACGGAATAGCGGGCATGCGATCGCCGGTTGCCGGTGACATGACCGCCACCACATTCGACCCGCATGCCCTGATCGTTGAGAGCCGGCTTGGGGTGCTCGCCACGATCAAGGCCAACGGCCTGCCTCAGCTGTCGCCCGTGACTCCGTATTACGACCGCGACGCGGGCGTCATCTATGTCTCGATGACCGAGGGCCGCGCCAAGACGACGAACCTGCGCCGGGATCCGCGCGCCGCGCTCGAGGTCACCAGTTCCGACGGGTGGGCGTGGGCCACGGCGGAGGGCTCCGTCACGTTGACCGGACCGGGCACCGATCCGCAGGGCGCCGAGGTCGAGGCGCTCGTCGATTACTACCGGGCGGCCGCCGGGGAACATCCGGATTGGGACGAGTACCGGGCGGTTATGGTGTCCGATCGCCGCGTGTTGATGGCGTTGACGGTAGAGCGTGTCTACGGCGAGAAGATCCGCTAGCCGCCGGGATTGGCAGGCGGAGGCGCGCCGCCAGGATTGCGGGCGATGATCTGCCCGAGTTGGCCGAGTGCACCCATCAGATCGCCGGGACCCGCTTGCGGCGGCACGGGTGCGTCGGTCAGCTGCCAGGTCTGGCATTCATTGGTGGTGAACGAGGTATCGGTGGCGTCGATCTGAACGATCTGGGCCTTCTTGGACAGGGCGTTGTCGACGATCGTGTTCCCGTTGGTGCGCTTCCAGTAGCACGCGCCGTCGCCGACCGGTCCCGCCGAACTGTACGTGCCGGGTTGGATGTCCTTGCCGACCGCGTAGGTTCCATCGCCATCGATCGTCGTCTTGGGCCCTGGCGGGGGCACTGGAGTGGGATCGGCGGTGGCGACCGCGGGCGACGCGGCCAAGCCGGCGAGAAGAATCGCCGCGACCGCGGTTGTGCGTGTCGACCTCATTAGACCAGAGTAGACGTTAAGCCCTGCTAACGAAAACCGCCCGCTACAGCGCACTACTGCAGCGGGCGGTTTGTGGCGGATCTAGCCGGCCATGAACTCGCCGTAGGCCGAAGCCAGTTCCGGCGGCAACACGGACACGTTGCATTGACGCTGAGTGTCGCCGATCGGCGCCAGGATGCCCTTCAGGTCGTAGTACTCCTGCGGGTTGGTGGTGAAGTAGCCGCGCAGCGTTGCCGATGCCTGGTCGCGCGGCTGGCTGAACGCGGCCCCGACGGCCTGGTTGGCGCTCGGGTGAGCGTTCAGGTAAGCGCGCGCCGAGCCCAACGTGTTGCTGACGGTGTTGGACACCCCGGCCGCAGAGCAGTCGGGTGCGGCCGCTGCGTTTGGTGCGGCGGTGGTTGCTGCAGCTACGCCCCCGAGCACGCAGCCGACAGCGACACCGGCGACGCGCCGGCGCGCAGTGATACCACTGAATTTCATGATCATTTCTTCCTTTGAATTGCGATTTATCGCTGTTTTCCCCGTCCCTGAAAACCAAGGTAGCTGAACTCGAAAGGTGCAAATCCCCGATGCGACGGCCGCTGGGGCGCGATGAAAAGCGTTACAGCGCAACGGGGTGAGATTGCGCGCAATTTGCACCGATTTCGATAAGTCATCGACCAGATCCGGGCGGAGATCTTGAAAACTCTCAATATTTGCCGACGCCTCTTAATTGATCGTGATTTGCATAGTGATCGAATTGTTATTCGGGCGTCGGTGTCACGCCGTCCGTGGGAGCCGGATTCCGCCACGGTTAGACGGACATGCGACCGGTAACTCCGACGCCATGATCGGACAACTTCGCGCAGTCGTGGTTGACGCCAGGGAACCGTCGGAGAAGCCGAGCGAAAGGTGCTCGAACTCGGCGCCTCCCGCGTGACCGACGCTGTCGGCGAGAGTCAGTTCCGGGTGTTCCGCGATCCGGCAGGGCACACGTTCTGTCTGGTTTGGGGAGTCGACCAGTAGTTACGGCGTCGCTGCCGCCCCCGTGGGTAGTGTCGTGGCCGTGCGATTCGACCTGTTGACCCCCGGCATCGAAGTCGGCCTCGTCACCACAAACCTCGACAAGATGGTCGCGTTCTACGAAGGCTTCCTGCAGCTCGAATTGCAAGGCGAAGTCGAGTTTCCCGGCGGTTCGCAGCGGCGGTACTCGCTCGGCAAGAACGTGGTGAAGCTGGTGACGTTCGACTCGCCACCGCCGCAACCGGCAGCGCCGGGCGGCGGCCGTGCGCAAGCAGGTGTCCGCTACTTCACCATCGGAGTGCAACACCTGAATGCTGTGGCGGCGGCGTTCGCCGAGTCCGAGTACGAAATCGTCGAGCCCGTGACCGAATTCGCTCCGGTGCCGGGGATGGGGTGGATGTTCGTCGCCGACCCCGACGGCAACTGGATCGAGTTGTTCGGAACGCTGTGAACTACCCGACCACGCCGCAGGCCGCACCGACTTGCTATCGGCATCCCGATCGCGCGACCTATGTGACCTGCACGCGATGTCACCGCCCCATCTGTCCCGAATGCATGCGCAGCGCCGCGGTCGGTCACCAGTGCGAGGAGTGCGTACGCGAGGGCGCAAAGACGGTCCCCCAGCCGCAGACCGCGTCCGGCGCACGCCCGACAAAGACCACGCCCGTCATCACATACACGCTGATCGCGATCAACGTCGCGATGTTCGTGCTGCAGGCGGTGTCTCCCAACCTGCAGAGCGATCTCGTTCTGCACTCGCCCTCCGTTGCCGCCGGCGACTGGTATCGGCTCGTGACGTCTGCGTTCTTGCACTACGGCATCGCGCACCTGCTGTTCAACATGTACGCGCTCTACATAATGGGCCCGTCACTGGAGAGTTGGCTGGGCCGACTGCGTTTCACCGCGCTCTACGCGTTGAGCGCGCTTGGCGGCTCTGTCCTGGTGTATCTGCTCTCGCCGCTCAACGCGGCGACCGCAGGCGCATCGGGCGCGGTGTTCGGACTGTTCGGCGCGGCTTTCGTCGTTGGTAAGCGGCTCAACCTCAACGTGGGTTGGGTGGTCGGGCTCATCGCGTTGAACCTGGCTTTCACCTTCGTGATTCCGGCGCTGGGAGGGCAGCAGATCAGCTGGCAGGGCCACATCGGCGGCCTGGTCACCGGGGCGGCGGTGGCAGCCGCGTACGCATACGCACCCCGTGAGCACCGCACGCTGGTTCAGGTTTCGGCGACGGTTGCACTGCTGGCGGCGTTCGCCCTGCTGATCGGATGGCGGACGGTCGATCTGCTGACCCGGTTCGGCATCACCTGACGTTTGCCCGCTGCTCAGCAAGCAGCCACCTGCCCATGCCAGCGTTGCTGCATGAGCGTGCAGCCCGAGGCATCCCCGCGGCCGGTCGAGCGCTTCCACCGGTGTTGCGAGATCGTCGTTGCCCGGCTGCCGTTCGGGCTGAATTCCGTTGTGGCGCCGAACTTTCTAGGCTTCGTGGTCCTCAACGGATTCACGTTCGCAGTCGATCTGCTGCTCCTGACCGCGCTACACGGCAGGCTGGGCGTCTCACTGGCCGTGGCGGTGACAGTGGCGTATGCGTGCGCGTTCACGCTGAGCTACTTCCTCAATCGCATACTGAACTTCCGGTCGCACGGCGCGGTAGGACCGCAGTTCGCGGTGTACGTGGTGGTGGTCGTCGTGAACTACCTGGCGTTCATTCTCGGCGTCTCCAGCGGGCTGACGGCACTCGGCGTCGAGTACCACATCGCGCGGACTGTGGCGGGTGCCTGCGAAGCGGTCTATATGTACAGCGCGATGCGCTGGGTGGTGTTTCGGCCGTCATCGGGTTGAAGGCAGGCCGAACACCGCGAACAGCCCAGGATCGAGAAACACGGTGATCGCGCCGATTCCGTCCTCGCCGGGAGTGAGCACGTGTATTGCGTGCGCCTGCAACACCCCTGCGGCGTCGCGGCGGTAATCCGCCACGGCCGGTTGACCATTGGCGGATGTCGGAACCATCAACACGGCGCCGGGTTCGGTGAACGCCCGCGCGGACAGGAATCGCGTCACCGCGTCGCGGCCGGTGAACCAGACGGCGAAGGGCGGCATCTCGAGCTTGACGTCGGCCCGCAGCAGCGCGGTCAAGGCGGCCATGTCGCCGTTTTCGAAAGCCGCGCAATAACGTTCGACGAGTGCGAGCAGCTCGCGGTCTTCGGGTTCGGGTATCTCGTCGTCGCTGGGCGCGACGGCGGCGAGGTGGGCCCTGGCCCGCTGTAGCGCGCTGTTGACCGCTGCCGGTGTGGTCTCGAGGAGTTCAGCCACCTCGGCGGCGCTGAACTGGACCACATCGCGCAGGATCAACACCGCCCGTTGGCGGGCAGGCAGTTCCTGCATCGCCGTCACGATCGCCAGCCGGATGCTCTGCCTTGCGGTCACCGCGGACTCCGGTGTGAACGTGTCCGGAATCGGCTCGAGCCACGGGAAGCCGGCCTTGCTCGCGTCGATGTCGACATCGGGATCGATGGAACCTGCGCCGAGTCCAGCGGGCAGCACGCGGCGGGCACGGTTCTGCAGCGCGCGAAGGCACGCGGTGGTCGCGATGCGGTACAGCCAGGTCCGCAGCGCCGCACGTTCCTCGAACGCCTCGTAGCCGCGCCAGCCGCGCAGGTACGTCTCCTGTACCAGGTCCTCGGCGTCCTGCACCGAGCCCAGCATCCGGTAGCAGTGCGCGATCAACTCGGCGCGAAACGGCGCCGCCTGCTCGATGAAGTCCTGCTGGGCCGGCACGGCGCTCCTCCTACCTAATCGCGTCTATCCAATACAGATACGCCCGCAGACCGGAATTCATCGACCAGCACCCGACGAATCCAGCTCCCGCTGTGCATCTGACTTGATATGAACCAACCCAACAACACCCTGGCCGGTTCCACCGTGATCGTGACCGGCGCCAGTCGAGGATTCGGTCGCGGCGTCGCCGAGGCCTTCACCGCAGCGGGAGCCGACGTGATCGGCGTCGCCCGCACCGGTGGCACCGTCACCGCCGACGCCGCCGACCCCGCAACCGCACACCGGCTCATCGAGCAGTACCAACCACGCACCGTCGTGCTCTGTGCAGGAGCGGCGCCGCAGATGAGCCCGCTGCAGGAGCAGACATGGGAATCCTTCAGCAAGAACTGGAATGTCGATGTGGCCCAGGCGTTTCACTGGGTCCGGGAAGCGCTGCTGCGGCCGTTGGCGCCAGGCAGCACCGTCATCGCCTTCTCCAGCGGCGCGGCCATCAACGGCTCGCCGCTCAGCGGCGGCTACGCCGGAGCGAAGGCCACCGTCAGGCTGATCACGTCCTATGCGGCGCTCGAGTCGCAGCGCGCCGGGCTCGGCATCGACTTCGTATCTGTACTGCCCTCGTTGACGCCGTCGACCGACCTGGGTGCACAGGCGGTGGCGGCCTATGCCGAGCGCCAAGGTGTCGACGTCGAGGAGTTCGTGCGGTCCCTTCCGGCTGTGCTGACCGCCGAGCAGGTCGGCAAGTCCGTGCTCGAGCTGGCCACCGTGGGGCCGCGGGAACACCGCGCATACACGCTGAGCTCTGCGGGTTTGTCGCCGTTGGGCTGAGCAGGCGCGAATGTGGGTATCCGTGAGCATGGCGTTCAAACTCACATACATCGACGGACAAGAAGACACCTACGACGACGACACCAAGTGGGAGGTCGACGACGGTGTTCTCAAGTTAGGCCGTGGCGACGGCGATTGGTCGGTGCTCGTCTCTCCGGGCCACTGGGCGACGATCGAGCTCGGCAAGGGCAAGAAAGACAAAGACGAAACGAAGGACGAGAAGAAGGCCGAAAACAAGGACGAGAAGAAAGACAAGGCGAAAAGCGACGACAAGGACGAGGACGACAGCGACGACGACAAAGACGACGGCTGACGCTCAGACCTCGATGCGAGAGCCGATGATGACCGTGCGGTCCAGCGGCAGGTTGAAATACGCGGCGGCGTCGGCGGTGATGTAGGACGTCGCAATGAAAAGCCGCTTGCGCCAGGGCGACATCGTGGCGTCGTCGCCCGCCATCAGCTCGAGCTTGGAGAGGAAGTACGAAGCCGTGTCCACGTCGATGTGGCCTTCGGTGTGCGCGGGATCGAGCAGTCGCAGCGCCGCAGGAATATCCGGCCGTTCCATGTAGCCGTAGCACACGTTGACGTGGATGATGCCGTCTCGCTTGTAGCCGAGTTCGTCGATCGTTATCCGCTCGTCGTCGGGGACCCGTGGCACGGGCATCGTGTCGATCGACATCACCACGGCATGCCGGTGCAGTACCCGGTTGTGCTCGACGTTGGCCCGCATGGCAAGCGGTGCGGTTTCCTTGCCGCGGTTGAGGAACACCGCGGTGCCGGCCATCCGCATCAGTGGCGGCTCGCAGTCCCGAAGGCCGTCGACGAACTCGCGCAGCGGGCCTTCGGCCTTTTCCCTTGCGCGCGTGACGATTTCGCGGCCCTTCTGCCACGTAGTCATCACGGTGAATGCGACGGTTGCGATCAGCAGCGGCAACCAGGCGCCGTGCACGAGCTTGGTCATGTTGGCGGCGAAGAACATCAAATCGACGAGCAGGACGAAGCCGCCGACGCTCAGCACCACCCAGAGGGGCCATCGCCATTTGGATCGGGCGTAGTAGAAGAACAGCGCGGCGACGATGGTGATCGTTCCTGTGACCGCCATGCCGTACGCATATCCCAGTGCGGCCGAGCTGCGGAACGCGAAGACGAGGATCAGCACCATCGCCGTCAGCACACCGTTGATCCATGGCACGTAGATCTGACCGATCGTCGATGCCGACGTGTGTTCGATGCGCAGCCGCGGCAGGTACCCGAGCCGTGAGGCCTGCGACGCCACCGAGAAGGCACCGGTGATCACCGCCTGCGACGCGATGACCGTCGCCGCCGTCGCAAGCAGCACCATCGGAATGCGGGCCCACTCCGGGGTGAGAAGGAAGAACGGCGCGCTCACCTTCGACTCATCGGCGAGCACCAGTGCGCCCTGGCCGAAGTAATTCAGCGTGCAGGCGGGCAGCACGAGCCCCAGCCAACCGATGGTGATGGCCTTGCGTCCGAAATGGCCCATGTCGGCATACAGGGCTTCGGCCCCGGTGACCGACAGCACGATCGCGGCCAGCGAGAAGAACGCGATGTGAAAGTGGCCCACCAGGAACGTCAGTGCGTAGGTCGGGGAAAGTGCCTTGAGTATCTCGGGGTTGTCGATGATGCCGAGCACTCCACACGCGCCGATCGCCGCGAACCAGGCGATCATCACCGGCCCGAAGAACCGTCCGACTACCGCGGTGCCGTGTCGCTGGACGGAGAACAGCCCAACGATGATCACGGCGGTGATCGGCACGATGAAATCCTCGAAGCCCGGCTGGATGACCTTCAGGCCCTCGACTGCGGACAGCACGGAGATCGCGGGCGTGATCATGCTGTCGCCGAAGAACAGTGACGCCCCGAAGATCCCGAGCGCGGCCAACACCATCGCGGTGCGGCGGCCGCGTTGCCCGTTCCAGCGGCGCAACAGCGTGATCAGCGCCATGATCCCGCCTTCGCCGTTGTTGTCGGCACGCATCACCAGCGTGATGTAGGTCAGCGTGACGATGATCATCACCGACCAGAAGATCGTCGACACGACGCCGTATACGTTGTCCGTCGAGATCGGCACGGGATGCGGGTCGCCGGGATTGAACACGGTCTGAAGGGTGTAGATCGGGCTGGTGCCGATGTCACCGAACACCACGCCCAGTGCGCCGATCACGATGGCCGGTCGCAATGCCTGCCGAGTGTCCACGGTTGACATCGTTGCATCCGCAGGCGTCGGAGAAGATGAATCGTGCCTGTCGCTCCCGTCATAGCCGTCGCGGCGGCATTGCTCGTGGTGCCGACCGCACTCGCGGTGTTGGGCACCTATCTCTATGCCGTGCCCTATCTCGGCCTCGTCACCGCCTATGTGCCGTGGTACCTGCCGTCGCTGATCGTTGCGGCGGTGGCCGGCGGCGTGCTCGCGGTCGTGCACTGGCGGATGCGCAGCAGTCGCATCGGCGCGGCGTTGGCGGCCATCGCTGCGCTGACCGTCGCCGGCGGCGCGGTCATCGATGCCCGCATGGTCGCCTCGGTCGAGCACGCAGGCGCCGACATCAGCCTGCTCGACACGTTCGGCGTTGGCTCGCCGAAACTCGCCGCGCCCGACGACGAGGTGACGTACTCGACTTATGAGGGTGCTCCGCTGCGGCTCGCCGTCTTTCGGCCTCGTGAATCCGGTTCTCCCGCACCGGTTCTCGTCTACATCCATGGCGGAGGCTGGGTTGCCGGGGACCTCACCGGGCACAGCGGGGACCTTCGGTGGTTCGCCGACGACGGGTGGCTGGTGGTCAGCGTCGACTACACGCTGTCCTCCGCAGACCGTCACCTGTGGGACGTGACGCAGGCGCAGCTCGGTTGCGCGCTGGGCTGGGTCGGCGCGAATGCCGCCAAGTACGGCGGTGATGCGACGCGACTGTCGGTGTCCGGCCACTCCGCGGGCGGAAACCTCGCGATCAACACCGCCTACCTGTCGGCGGCGGGCCGGTTGCCGTCGTCGTGCGGCGGCACCATGCCGCGGGTCGCCGCGGTTTCGGCGGTGTACCCGGTGGCCGACCCCGCAGGCTTCTACGACAACAGCGACCCCGCGTTGGGAGCGACGTCGCGCGGCATGGTCGGGGCCTACACCGGCGGCTCGCCGCAGCAATTCCCCGATCGCTACGCCCGCATCGCCTCCGAAACCCACATCAGCGCCGACGCGCCACCGACGCTGGTCATCGTCGGCGAGGCCGACCATCTGGTGCCGGTCGACGGCACCTACCGGTTCGTCGAGCGGGCGCGGGCAGTCGGCGTCGACGTGGCGCTCGTCGGGGTGCCGTACGCCGACCACGTCTTCGATGGCAGGCGCGGCAGCATCGGCGAACAGGCGTATCGGCAGCTGACCGCGCGCTGGTTGCGCGGCCACGGCCAATCGCCGTGACGGACGAACGTTCCTTACCGCTCGATAATCCGCTGAGATTTCGAGCGGTAAGGAACGTTCGCGCCTGAGGGGCGCGGGATCATGGGTGCCATGGCCGACGAACTCGACGAGCTGTACGAGGTCAAGCCCGAGGAGTTCACCGCGCTGCGGACAAAGCTGGCCGCGGCGTCCAAACACCGCGGCGATACCGATTCGGCCAAACAGATCGCGGCCGCACGCAAACCGACGACGGCGGCGTGGGTGGTCAACCGCCTCGCCATCCGGGATCAGGACACCAGGACCCGCCTCGCCGGACTCGGCGAGCGACTGAAGGACGCGCATACCGCGATGGACGGTGAGCGCATCCGCGAGCTGTCCAGGGAGCAGCGCCGACTCGTCGACGATGTGGCCAGGCAGGCATTCGAGGAAGCCGAGCTCGCCGACCCGTCGGCTGCGCTGCGCGACGACGTCGTCGGCACCCTGCAGGCCGCGATCGCCGACCCGGACGTCGCCGCTCGACTCGGGCGACTGGCCAAGGCGGAACAGTGGTCGGGGTTCGGCGAGTTCGGTGATACCGCAATGGTTTTCACGTCGTCACGCAAACCGGCGCCCGTCCGCGAGAACCCGGCAGAACCGCCGAAGAAAGGCGACGACAAGGCCCGCGAACGTGAGAAGGCGCGGGCGGCGCTGGCCGCAGCCGAACGTGCGAAGGCCGACGCGGACGAGGCGCTGACCGAGCTGCAGTCCGATCTCGCGACTGCCCGATTGCGTCGTGACGATGCCCGTAGACGACTGAAGGACGCCGAAGAGGCGCTGGCGGCAGCTGAAGACGCCTACGACAAGGGCAAGCAGGTCAGCCGCGACGCAGGGGCGGTGGTGAAGGCCGCGAAGGCCCGGCTGAGGTAGACAACTGTGATGGACGTGCAACTGGCCGACGGTGTGACGATCGTTCGCATCGACCATCCGCCGGTCAACGCCTTCACTCTGGATCTGGTCCGGGACGCGACAGCCACGGTCCGCAACATCGACGGCCCGATCGTGCTGACAGGGGCGGGGGCCTGCTTCTCGGCGGGCGTCGACCTGCGCGCGATTCTCGACGGCCCGCCCGAGTACACCGACACCTTCCTCGCCGCGGTGTCCGAGGCGTTCCTGACCGTCTTCGATCACCCGGCGCCGGTGGTCGCAGCGGTGAACGGCCATGCGATCGCGGGAGGCTGCGTGCTGGCGATGGCCGCCGACGTCCGGCTGATGTCCTCAGGCCTGATCGGGCTCAGCGAGGTCGCGGTCGGCGTGCCGTTCCCGGTCGCGGCGCTCGAGATCTGCCGATATGCGATGGGCCCTTCGGTGACCCGTGCGGTGCTGTCCGCCGACAACATCGACGTGCCGACCGCCGCCGCGCGCGGGTGGATCGACGAAGTCGTCGCACCGGACGAGCTCATCGGTAGCGCCGTCGAGCTCGCCCGATCGCTGGGACGACATCCGGCGACTGCCTATGCGGCGATGAAGCAGCAGCTGCACCGCCACGCCCGCGCAGCGATCGACGCCGGTGAAGAGCTGGACGCAAAGGTGCGGGCCGTCTGGAAGTCGGCCGAGACGCGCGGCGCGATCTCGGCGTTCCTCGACGCGCTCAAGTGATTGCGCGGCAACTGATTTCCATGCTGTCGCCCTCGCGGACGGGGAAGTTCACGCTGACGTAGCCCTTGGCGGGATCACGCACATGGTCGAGGTATGGCCGAGTGTCGTCCATTGAGGTGTTGTCAGCAACGATCAGCGCGCCGGGCGACAGCTTGGGCTCCAGCAGTTCTGTCACCGGAAGGTAGAGCTCCTTCCAGCCGTCGAGCAGAACGAAGCCGATCGGCCCGTCGATGGCCGCCAGCGTGGTCAGCGCATCGCCCTCGAGCACGGTGATGAGATCGTCGAGCCCGGTCTCGGCGAACGTCCGTTTCGCCGTGGCGACCTTTGCGGCACTCAGCTCAGTGGTGACGACGCGGCCGGCGCCGTTGTCGCGTACCGCCGATGCGAGATGGATCGCCGAGATGCCAAGGGACATCCCGAATTCCACGATCGTGGCTGGCCGAGATGCCCGCACCAGCGAATAAAGCAGCCGGCCCGCATCCGGCGTCACCGGCATATAGATCTCGCTGAGCGCATCGGCGCGCTCCTGCGCGCTTGCGTTGGCGACTCGTTCGAACAGGGCGCGGTCCTCGCGTAGCCGGGCGAACTGTTGGGTGGATTCGGTGTACATCCGGTCGAGGGCGGACGCGACTCGGGCGTCCTGCAGTGTGGTGGTCACTCGGTCCAAGATAGCAGCGCGCCGATATATCGCAACGTATCGCGATGCAACGCTCAGAAACTCGGTCCGCAGCCTCGACGCCCGTGCCAGGATGGGATCAGCCCAGCCGATTGGTGTGCCGATGGCCGGTATCGAGAAGTCGACCGTGCGAGTGATCGCGGTGCTCGCGCTGTTGTTCGTCACCGCGTGGGCACTGCGCGGCTATCTGCCGGGCGTCGAACCCGCTGCCGATCGACATCGGCCGGCAAGCAACCCGGCGGCGCTGATCGTCGATATCGCGTTGGTCAGCATCTCGGTCGGGATCATCGCCTTCGCGATCGTCGCTCGGTTGCGCAATCGGCAGGCGCGTCGCCCAGGGCCGACGTCGCTGCCGGAGGGGCGGGGCGCCATGGGCCGCCCGACATGGCGGTTCTCGCTCGTCGCGCTCGCAGTGGTCATTGCGTGGCTGCTGCTTGTGCTGGTGCTGTCGCGACTTGGGTTCGGGGGGCCGGGGGATCATTCCCCGACGGGCGCACCGACTGCTGTGGATCCAGGCACTTCAGCGCAGCCTGCGCCCAATCCTGTTCCACCCCAACCGGATTCCACAGCGCAGCCGAGCCCCAATGTCGTCGGCTACCTGATCCCGCCGATGCTCATCCTGATGGTGCTGGTGGTCTTCGGGACCGTCCTGGCCTCGCGCAGGCAACGCCATGCCACGACGTGGGCTGCCGACGGTCAGATGCCCGAGAGCCCTCAGCAGCCCGGCGCGGCGGAATCCCTCGCGCGCGCAGCCGAAGTCGGCCTTGCCGAGATCGGCGACCTCAGCCGCGAACCGCGGGAGGCGATCATCGCGTGCTACGCCGCGATGGAACGCGAACTCGCCCGTGTGCCCGGCGCGGCGCCGTTGGATTGTGACACCCCCTCGGAGGTGCTGGCCAGGGCCGTTGGCCAACATGCGCTCAACGCCGAGAGCGCGACGCGCCTGGTCGAGCTGTTCGAGGAGGCACGCTTCTCACCGCACGTGATGAACGAGGGGCACCGGGATGCCGCGGTCGACGCGCTGAGGTTGGTGCTAACGGACTTGCGGAGCATGGCATGAAAAGGCTTGTCGCCGCAGGCATCTTCATCGTGGTACTCGTGGAGATCACGGCGATCGCGGTGCTCGACCGCGAAATCGTGCTGGTGGTCGTCGGCGCCATGGTGGCGTTGGTGCTACTGGGCCTGCGGTTCTATCTCGTGCGCGAGCGAGGCGAGGACTCGGACGCGACGGGAAACGACGCTGCGGAGTCGTTGCGCCGCTGGATGTCTCGCACCGAGACGTTGATCAGTCGCGCGGAGTCGACGCGCAGGGACTGGGACCGACACCTGCGGCCGATGCTGGCCCGGCAGTTCGAACTGGCCACCGGGCAGCGGCAGGCCAGGAATCTTGCGGCGTTTCACGCCACCGGCACGATGCTGTTCGGGCCGCAGCTGTGGCAGTGGGTGGACCCGCAGAACGTATCGCGAACCGGCGAAAGCGAACCCGGGCCGGGCCGGGAAGCACTCGATGAGATTCTGCGACGGTTGGAGCAAGTATGACTCCGAATGCTGGACTGCCCGTGGCGACCACCACCGCCAACTGCGAAGCCGTGCTCGACGAGATCGGCCGGGTAGTGGTCGGTAAGCGGGGCGCGCTGTCGCTGATCCTGACCACCGTGCTCGGGGGAGGCCACGTCCTCATCGAGGATCTGCCTGGTCTCGGTAAGACGTTGATCGCGCGGTCGTTCGCCGCGGCGCTGGGTCTTCAATTCACCCGCGTGCAGTTCACGCCGGACCTGTTGCCTGCCGATTTGCTCGGCTCGACCGTGTACGACATGCAGTCGGGCCGTTTCGAATTCCGCCGCGGGCCGATCTTCACCAACCTGCTGCTCGCCGACGAGATCAACCGGACGCCACCGAAGACCCAGGCGGCGCTGCTGGAGTCGATGGCAGAAGGTCAGGTCAGCATCGACGGCGTCACGCACAAACTCCCGGCCCCGTTCATCGTGCTGGCCACCGACAACCCGATCGAATACGAGGGCACGTATCCGCTGCCGGAGGCTCAACTCGACCGCTTCGCGATCCGCCTCGAATTGCGGTATCTGTCCGAACAGGAAGAGACGTCGATGTTGCGGCGACGGCTGGACCGCGGTTCGGCGGAGCCGACGGTCAATCAGGTGGTCGATGCGCACGACCTGCTCGCCATGCGCGAGTCGGTGGAGCAAGTGACCGTGCACGACGATGTGTTGGGCTACGTCGTGTCGCTGGCCACCGCGACCCGTCAGCACCCGCAGGTGGCAGTGGGCGCCAGCCCCCGCGCGGAACTCGATCTCGTGCAACTGGCCCGCGCCAGGGCGCTGCTGCTCGGCAGGGACTACGTGATACCCGAGGACGTCAAGTCGCTGGCCGTCCCAACCATGGCACACCGGATCAGCCTGCGACCGGAGATGTGGGTGCGCCGGGTACACGGGTCCGACGTCGTGGAGGAGCTGCTGCGGCGGCTGCCCGTTCCGCGAACAAAGAACTGACAACGTGATCGAAACCCGGACCGCTGAAGTCGAATTACGCTGGCGCCCTTCGCCTTTGACGCGCTCGCTGGTGACCTGCGCAGCGGTCGCGTTGGTCGTCGCCGTGATCGGTGGCTACTGGCAGCTGGTCGCGTTCGCGGCCCCGATGGTTGGCGTACTGGTTTCGATCGGGTGGCAGCGGCACGCGCCGACGGTGCATGTGCACGCCGAGCCCGGCTCACAGCGATGCTTCGAGTCCGAGGAAACCCGGCTGACGGTGTGGGTCAGCGCCGAAAGTGCCGACGTGACAGTGGCTCTCACCCTCGAGACCGTAGACGGCATGCGTCTCGAAACCGTCGACCCGGGGTCACCGGAGCGTCAGAGCGCGGCCGTCACCGCCGACAAGTGGGGCCGCTATCCGATCGTGGCTCGGGTGAATGTCGTTGCGCGCGGGGGACTTGTCCTCGGCACCGGCGTCGTCGACGCCGCCACGGTGTTCGTGTTTCCGTTGGCCCCGCCGCAGGCGACCTCGATTCCGCGCACCGAACTGCTGGACCGGCTCGGCACGCATCTGACCCGGCACATCGGACCGGGCGTCGAGTATGCCGACGTTCGCCGCTACGTCCCGGGCGATCAGTTGCGCACGGTCAACTGGCCGGTCAGCGCGCGGCGCGGCAGCCTGCATGTCACGGAGCGGCTGACCGACCGCGCCGCGGACGTGGTGGTGATGATCGACGCGTACTCGCAACCGCCCGGCCCGGCCACCGAGGCCACCGACCGCGTCGCCCGCGGTGCGGTGCAAGTGGTGCAGAGCGCGCTGCGCAGCGGTGATCGCGCAGGCGTTGTCGTGCTCGGCGACCGCCACCCACGCTGGCTGGGAGCCGATATCGGGCGCAGGCAGTTCTATCGGATTCTCGACGCGATGCTGACCGCGGGCGACTTCGAGACCACACCCGGCACGCTCGCGCCGCGGGCCGCTCTTCCGCCCGGCGCGATCGTCGTCGCGTTCTCCACCCTGCTCGACACGGAATTCGCGCTGGCACTGATCGATGTGCGCAAGCGCGGCCACACCGTGGTCGCCGTCGATGTGCTGGAGGGCGCGCCATTCGAGGAGGAGCGCGACGGCCTGGTGGCCCGAATGTGGTCGTTGCAAAGGTCGTTCATGTACCGCGACATGCGCACGATCGGCGTCGACGTGGTGTCGTGGCGCGCCGACTCGACCCTCGATCAGGCGATGCAACTGGTTCCCGACCACCGCAGGCCCGCGCGACCGCGGGCGGCATACACATGAGCACCCGCGCCGTCTCGACGGCGTTCGGTCTGGTGATGGTGGCGTCGGCGGCAGCGCAGGCCGACGGTCCGGGGCTGATCGCGGCCGTCGTCGCGGCCGCTGCCGTGTTGATGAGCAGTTGGCTCCGGCCGGCAGCCTCGATCGCGGTGCTGTGCACCGTCGCGGTGATCGTGCTCGCCGACGCCGAGCCCGTGCTGGCCGCGACGGCAGGGCTCTGCGCGGCGGCGTACCTCGTGTTGCGACACACCGCGGCGGTCAGTTCGCCGACGGTGTTGGGAGCGGCGGGATTTACCGCGGCAGGGCTGGCGGCAGCGTCGATTCCGTTCCAGTTGCCGTGGGTACCACTGCTGGCGCCGCTGGCAGTGCTGGGGCTTTACGTTCTGATGACTCGTCCATTTTGGACGTCTTGATCTCGACACCCAGCGTCACAGGCATGCGTCGCCTGATCGCATTGTCCAGCCAGCCCATCAGCAACGCCTCTCTGTAGTTGGGCGGGAGATTAATTGACGCGGCTTTGGTACGTGAGCGTTTCGAAGTACTAATTTGCTGTCAAGTCCCCGTCGCCGGGTATTCGTCGTGTCTGCGCCACCACTGATAGGGCGGCGTTTGCGGGTATCCGTCGGGGACGTCCTCCCAGTCCTCCTGACGGCCGAGCGCGGTGATGTCGAGGTAGGACCACGTGCTACCCATCGCTTCGTCGCCACGGTTGTCGATGAAATACGTGCGGAACACCGCGCCGCCGTCTCGCAGGAATGCGTTGGTGCCGTGCCATTCGTCGACCCCGAAGTCGGCGTCGAACGAATCGGTCAGCGTGAACCACGGAATGTCCCAACCCATCTTCTTCTTCAACCGCGCAATCGCGTCCTGAGGTGCACGGGAGACGAACACCAGGGTGGTGTCGCGGGCGTTGAGGTGAGCCAGATGGCCGACCTGGTCCGCCAGCATCGAACAACCGGGGCAACCGGCGTCGGGCCAGCCGTCGACATCGGGCTGGAAGAAGAACCGGTAGACGATCAGCTGGCGCCTGCCGTCGAAGAGATCAAGCAGGCTGGCCGGACCGTCGGGACCGTCAAAGAGGTAGTCCTTCTCGACCGCCATCCTCGGCATTCTTCGCCGCTGAGCGGCCAGCGCATCGCGGGCGCGCGTGTGCTCCTTTTCTTTCACGAGTAATTCCTGGCGGGCGGCGTCCCACTCCTGCGGCGAGACGATCGGCGGCAGGTCCATCGGCGTATCTCCTTCGTCGGTCTGAGGTATAGACACTCCGGCCGGCCGAAAGTCATCGGCGTGAGCTTCGGCGTGGCATGCTTCGACGTACTGGTCAGGTGGCGGCGTTGTGCGACGTCGTCTTCCGCCAGGATTCTGCGCCTTTGGAATACGAATTGATTTGGTGCTTAAGGCCTTCCGCATGGGTCGGGAGCCGGTCCCATTGGATCTGAATATGGTCGATGTGGGCTCGGTCGAACACGACCGGCAGATCGTCGCAGGGTTTCGGCCATTGCTCGCTGTCCAACTCGAAGACCTGGTCGCCCGAGAACAGGCCGACGCCTTCGGCCTGGACGACGTAGGTGATGTGACACGGCGCCCGGGTCGCACCGGGGTTGCTTGCTGTGCAGCCGACGACATGCATCCAGCCCTCGACCGGATCACGCATCGTCTTGCCCCGATCGGCGGTGTATGCGGGTCCCAGCTCACCAAGAGCATCGACGAAATGATCGGAACCAAGCGTTGCTGGCATTCGCTCTCTGATCGCTCTTTCCAGCCAGTTGTCGAAGAAGCCCATCGTGCCCCTTTCCTGCCTTCGAGCGGACAGTAATTGACGATGTCGAAAAATGGAACCCGTTCTAGAAATGTCTCCGGCTGCGGGCCGGGCACTATCGGGAGGCGTATCGGACCAAACGTTCCAATCCGCCGGGTTACAGTAAGTGGGTGCCGCAGCAAGACAGTCCAGCGACGCGGCCCAAGTTGACGTCGCGCGGCGCAGCCACGCGCAACCGCATCGTCCTTGCCGCCGCCGAGTTGATGCACGTTCAGGGCGTCGCAGCGACAACGATCGACGACGTACTGGCGGCGAGCGCAGCGAGTAAATCCCAGTTCTACCAACACTTCGACGACAAATCGGAGTTGGTGTACGAAGTCATCACGATGCGCGCCGACGAGATTCTGTCCTGGCAGCGCCTGCGACTGGAGAAGGTCGATTCGTTCCGCGGGCTCTACCAATGGCGCGACGCGATGGTGCAGCGGTGCGCGCTGCGGCGGGGGCTGTGGGGTTGCGAACTCGGTTCTCTGGCTGCGGAATTGTCCGATACCGACGATAAGGCCAGGGCATCGTTGTCGGAGCATTTCTCCGAGTGGCGGGGCCTGCTCGGCGCGGCGCTCGAGCGGATGCGAGACAACGGCGCGCTCATCGCCGATGTCGACGTGAAATCCCTTGCGACAGGGCTACTTGCGGCGGTGGAAGGCGGCTACCTGCTGTCGCAGACCGGACGCGACCCGCGACTGATGCAGTCCGCGCTGAACATGGCGATCGGCCACGTGGCGTCCTTCGCGACCGCAGGCACAGCACTGCGGTGACAGCGCCAAAAGCGCGGCCGGCGAAAATGCCCGCCGGCCGCGATCTGGACCTGTTCGACCAGTCCGGCGGTTAGTTGTCGCCGGGGATGGCCGTCGGCGCCGGTGGCGCCTTGACCGGGGGCGTGAACAGGTTGCCGCCGGTCGGGTTGATCGACTTCTCCGTCGGAGCCGGCGCGGGCGCAGGGGCCGACGTCGTCTCGCTGGTGGTAGTCGTGGTGGTGGGCGTCGTGGTCTCCGGTGCCTTCTCGCCCTGACCACAGGCTGAGAGCACGCCCATGGCGATGATCGCGCCCATGCCGGCGGTAGCGGCGAGGCGACGGGTGCCTAACCTCATGTTGCGTCCTATCTGTATCGAGAACTGAACTATATCGTCCAAAAAACCTGGTCGTCAACGTGACAGTCGGCATGCTGGGAGACGCAGCGGTCCAACTCGCGGAAAGCTGTCAAGGGCGGCCCTGGTATTGGCAGGAACTTGCATTGTTCTTATCAGCGTCTTGCCAGCCAGCGTCTCTAACGTCCTGTGCACGAAACGCTCAGTTTTCGACAAGCACAACCACAGGCTCCGGAGGTCGTACGTGAAGAAGTTCGGCGTTTATGCCATCAGCGCTGTCGGTGCGGCGGCGGTGTCGATGGCGTTCTTTGGTTCCGGCGTCGCCGCGGCCGACGACTACAGCGGGCAGACCTATGGCGACGCGTCGAAGGCCATCAGCGATGCGGGCAAGAAGGCCGTCATCGCCAGCCGCACCGGTGACACGCTCGCCGACGACGAGTGCATCGTCTCCCATTCGCAGTCGGCGCCGTGGATCAAGGGTGACGACTTCTCTCCCGTGACCGACACGGTCCTCGTCTACCTGAACTGCAACGCCACCGTCGCGACTGCGAAGGATCCCGGCAACTCGGCGGCCAGCCCCGAGGGCCGGGCAGCCATCCAGAAGGCGCAGGAGGACGCGGCCAAGGCCGCGTCTGGTTCTTCGTAGCGCCGGCCCCGGCCGCAGGCCGCGCTGCCCAGTAGGGTGAGGCCAGGCATCCACGAAGGGGAGGGCGGGAATGAAGCTTCAGGTGTTGCCCTACGTCACCGTCGAGATCGACGATCGGCTCCGCCGCCGCGTTCGCCGTGCGGGTGAACGACTGCGCGTCAACGTCAGGGCGTATCTGCTCAGTGCCGCCGACGATGTCGATGCGGCCGGCGACAGGGTGCGCGACCTGTGCGACAGGGCCGTCCATCGGGTGGACTCAGTTGTCGAGCGAGTCAACGACAAGCTGGGCACTGACGAACAGCATCAGCCGCGCCTGCACCTCGTCGGTGGCCGCGAGGCCAGCTAGCGCGCTACGGCGTCCGCGCGCCGGCCCGACCACCGACGAAGAACGAGCCTGCGATCACCACCAGACCGATCACCGCGACCGGAATGGCCCATGTCCGCCGGCTCGAGACCGCCGATTGACATTGCTGGACATAGTCGGTGTGCGGGATGACTTGGTTGAGTATCGGCAGGTTGGCGGGATTCTGGTTGTCCGCCTGCTGTGCGGCTGACTGATCGGCGGCGAGACCGTTGCCGCATCCGATGCTGCCGTTGTCGGGCCCAGGCACCGATACAGGCATGAGCAGCCCGATGATGCCGACCACCAGCACGACCGCCCCCACCAGCAAAATCAACCGTCGCAAGTTCATGGGCTGTTTTATGCCCACTCGCCTGGGTTTGAAACCATCTGGACAACTGGCCCGCCGGGTGCACCGCGCGCGCATATATGTTGTTCTTGTCCGGTGTGGTGGCCGTGGCCCGAAAGGAGCGCGACGCTTTGGTAGGCCATGGTCTGACGGTGTTGCTCGCCGTGCTCGCCGCGGTGTTCCTTGCGATTGGGATCGTGGTGCGTCAGCGCGCCACGATGGACGTCCCGCAAGAGCACGGCGTCAGTTCGGTCATGTTCCTCACCCTGCTTCGCCGCCCGCTGTGGTGGGCGGGCACCGCGGCGGCGGTCGCCGGGTATGTCTTCCAGGCGCTTGCGCTGGCGAAGGGCTCGCTGCTGTTGGTGCAGCCAATCCTGGTGTCGGCGCTGCTTTTCGCGCTGCCCTTGAGCGCCAGGCTGGCCCACCGGCGCGTCACGCGTGGTGAATGGGTGTGGGCTGTGGTGCTGACGGTCGCGCTGGCGGTGTTCGTCGTGCTCGCGAAGACGCGCCCCGGCGACTACGAGGCGTCGCTGCCGTTGTCCGCGCTCGTGGCGGTGATCTGCACGGCCGCGGTGTGCGCGTGCGTGGTGGTCGCGACTCGAACGATGGGCTGGAAGCGCGCGGTGTTACTCGCACTCGCGGTCGGTGTGCTGTTCGGTGTCGTCGCGGTGCTCACCAAGCTGTTGATGCACGTGCTGATTCACGAAGGCGTGCGCGCACTGCTGAGCACGCCGGTGCCGTATCTGCTTGCGCTGATTGCGGTCTTCGCAACGTTCCTGCAGCAGTCGGCGTTTCATGCCGGGTCGCTGCAGACGTCGGTGCCGACGATGCTGGTGCTCGAACCGCTGATCGCCGTCCTGCTCGGTGCGATCGTGCTCGGCGAGAACATGGACGTCAGCCACCTCGACGCCGTGCTGATCACGATCAGCACGATCGCAATGGTGTCGGCCACCATCGCGCTTGGTCGCGACGAGGGTGCCTACGAGGAACAACTCGAAGCGGCGATGGCGCGCCGCTCGGCCTAGTGCGGCTCGGTTTCCTCTGTCGCTGAGGCTGTTTCGGCTGTTTCGGGCACCTTCACCGGACGCAGCAACGCCCAGCCGATGAACACGATCGAAACGGCGATCAGCGCCAGGCCCACCCACCAGTTGGCGTCGGTGCCCACATACAGGTCGACGGGATTGTCGGTGGCGGCGCTGTGGTGGTCGCCGAGCAGGCCTGGGGCGAAGCCGGCGATGGTCAGCACAATGCCGTAGATCCCGAGCAGCGCGCCGATGATATTGCGAACGTCGAAAAGGAGTCGCATCTCCAAGTCCTCTCAGTGGAAAACTACGTTGAGCACGATGACCAGTGCGAGTGAAACCGCGGCGAGCGGAACAGGCTTGTAGTACCACGCCTTTCCGGCACTCTCGGGGTCGGAGAAGACGTCCTTCGACGTCTCGGAGTACACCAGCCCGACCAATTCGCTGACAGGCTTCGGAGTGGTCACCATCGTGACGGCCACGCTGACGACGATGTCGACGACGAACGCCACCGATGCGGCGACGAACGGCACGCCCTGGCCGGGAAGGCTGAGCACACCGACCTTGGAAAGAATGAAAACGAAGATGGCAGAAAGGGTTCCGCTGACCAGGCCGGCCCAGCCTGCGGTCGACGTCATCCGCTTCCAGAACATGCCGAGGATGAACGTCGCGAACAACGGCGCGTTGAAGAAGCCGAACAGCGTTTGCAGGTAGTCCATCAGGTTGGAGTAGCCCGCCGCGATCAGCGCGGTGAAGATGGCGAGGATGGTGGCGGCAATGGTGGCGATTCGGCCGACCGCGATGTAGTAGCTGTCCGGCCGATCCTTGACCACGTAGTCCTGCCAGATGTCATAGCTGAACACCGTGTTGAAGGCGGAGATGTTGGCAGCCATGCCCGCCATGAACGACGCCAGCAGGCCCGCGATCGCGACGCCCAGCAGACCGTTGGGCAGGATGTCGCGGATCATCAGCAGCATCGCGTCGTTGTACGTGATGTCGCCTTTGCCAGTCGTTTTCAGTCGGATCATGTCGCCGATCGACGCGGCGGCGATCATGCCGGGCACGATGATCACGAACGGGATGAACATCTTCGGGAACGAACCGATGATCGGCGCGCGCCGCGCCGCGGAGATCGAGTCCGAAGCCATCGCGCGCTGCACCTCGACGAAGTTCGTGGTCCAGTATCCGAAGGACAATACGAATCCGAGGCCGAACACGATCCCGATCACCGACCACACCGGACTGGAGAATCCGGACAGCGCCGTACCTGGCCACGTGGTGAGCTGCTCGTGTGTCGACGCTGTCACCTTGCCGTCGGAGACGGTGTCAATGACCTTGTCCTTCAAGCCATTCCAGCCGCCGATCTTCGTCAGCCCGAATATCGTCAGAGGAACCAGTGCCGCCACGATCACGAAGAACTGCAACACCTCGTTGTAGATCGCGGCCGAAAGGCCACCGAGCGTGATGTAGCTGAGAACAACCAGCGCCGCGACGATCAGCGACACCCACCGCGGCCAGCCGAGCAGCGCGTTGATGACCGTCGCCAGCAGGAACAGGTTGACCCCGGCGATCAGCACCTGCGCGGTGGCGAAGCTGATCGCGTTGACCAGATGGGCGCCGGGCCCGAAGCGCCGCCGCATGAACTCGGGCACGCTTCGCACCTTGGAGCCGTAGTAGAACGGCATCATCACCACGCCGAGGAACAGCATGGCCGGGATCGCGCCGATCCAGTAGTAGTGCATGGTCGACAGGCCGACCTGGGCGCCGTTGGCGGACATGCCCATGATCTCGACGGCACCGAGGTTCGCCGAGATGAATGCCAGACCGGTCACCCAGGCGGGCAACCGGCGACCGGACAGGAAGAAGTCCAGGCTCGTCGAGATCTGGCTTCTGGCGATGAAGCCGATGCCCAGCACGAAGACGAAGTAGATCGCGACGAGCACGTAGTCGAGCCAGCCGAGGTTGAGGCGCAGCACGTTTTCGGTCATCTCGTAGTCATCAACTCCTTGGTTGGAGTACGTCGAATCGAGCACATGATCGGTCACAAACAACCAGAAACTAACAGGGCGACCCCAGTAAACTGGGCCAAATCAGGAAATTTTGTTTGATATTGTGCGTTCCCATGCTCGCCGCCGAACGCCGATATGCGATCTTGCGGGCGTTGAACGCCGACGGAGCGGTCCGGGTCGCCGACCTCGCCGCCGAACTCGACGTGTCCGAGATGACCGTGCGCCGCGACCTCGACGCGCTGGATGCGCAGAATCTGTTGCGCAAGGTGCACGGCGGCGCGGTGACCCGGCACAACCGCGGAGAAGAACCGTGGTCGTCGGTCAAGGCCGGCCAGCAGCGCGCCGAGAAGGCGGCGATCGCCGCGGTGGCGGCCGAGACCGTCGAAGACGGCATGACGATCGCGATCAGTGCGGGCACCACCACCACCGAGTTGGCGCGCCGGCTGCGGCACCGGTCGTCGATCACGGTCGTGACGAACTCGCTGAGCGTGTTCGAGGTGCTGACCGATCCCGGCGGCGACGCCACCGACGCGCCGCAGGTGTATCTGTCAGGCGGGGTCCGCACGCCGTCGGATGCGCTCGTCGGCCCCGTCGCCGAGGCGACGATCGGATCCTTCCGGGTGGACGGCACGTACCTCGGCGTACATGGCTTCGACCCGGAGGCGGGCTTGACGACACCGAATATCGCTGAGGCACAGACCAATCGGACAATGATCGGCATCGGGGCCCAGTTGACGGTGCTGGCCGATCACACCAAGTACCGCGAAGTGGGGACAAACGTGTTCGCACGCATGCGCCGGGTCGACAATCTGATCGTCGACGACGGTCTGGACATCGTCGACCGCGGCATCGTCGAGGAACATGTCGGGCGCCTGACCATCGCCACGGTGCACCCGTGACCGACCCGACGAGATGGCCGCTTGCCGACGGCCGCGAGCTGTTGATGTTCCCGTTGGCCGGGCACACCCCGGCGCCTGTGCCCGACAGGCGCCCGCTGCCCGAGCGCGGTGATCAACGGTCGCAGTTGCGATTCGATCGCCAGACCGGACAGTGGGTGATCATCGCGGCACTGCGCCAGGACCGCACCTACAAGCCGCCGCCCGACCAGTGCCCGCTGTGCCCCGGTCCTACCGGCCTGACCAGTGAGATCCCGGCGCCCGACTACGACGTCGCGGTGTTCGAGAACCGCTTCCCCAGCTTGTCCGGGGCGGGTAGTGCCGCGTTCGACCTTCCGTTCCCCAACGGCGATCTTTTCCAGTCCGCCCCAGGCCACGGCCGATGCGAGGTCATCTGCTTCTCGAGCGATCACACCGGCTCCTTCAGCCAACTCGCGCAGGCGCACGCGCGCCTCGTCGTCGACGCGTGGCGGCATCGCACCGCGGATCTGATGGCGCGCCCCGGCATCGCGAACGTGTTCTGCTTCGAGAACCGCGGCGAGGAGATCGGCGTGACGCTGACCCACCCGCACGGCCAGATCTACGGCTACCCATATCTGCCTCCACGGGCGGCGGACATGCTGCGCGAGGCCCGCGCTTATGCCGAGCGCACCGGTGGCAACCTGTTCACCGACATCCTCGCCCGCGAAGTTACCGAGGGCAGCCGCATCATCGCGAGCACCGAGCTGTTCACCGCGTTCGTGCCGTTCGCAGCGCGGTGGCCCGTCGAAGTGCACATCTATCCGAACCGATTCGTACACAACCTCGTTGACCTGACAGACGCAGAGCTCGACGGCTTCGCGCAGATCTACCTCGACGTGCTGAAGAAGTTCGATCGGATGTATCCCACTGCGCTGCCCTATATTTCGGCGCTGCACCAGTACGCCAACTCCGACGAACAGCGGGAGGGCTACTTTCACGTCGAGCTGATGTCGGTGCGGCGCAGTGCGACCAAACTCAAGTTTCTGGCCGGCTCGGAGTCCGCGATGAACGCGTTCATCAGTGATGTGACTCCGGAGAGCGTGGCCGAGAGACTGCGGGAGTTGGCATGATCCGATACGCGGCGCCGGGCCGGATCAATCTGATCGGCGAACACACCGATTACAACCTGGGCTTCGCGCTGCCGATCGCGCTACCCGAACGCACGGTGGTCACCTACGCTCCCGATGACGGCGCAGCACTCGTGGTGCGCAGCGACCAGGAAGACGGCGACGTGTCGATTCCGCTCGACACCGCGCCCGGCGACGTGGGCGGCTGGGCAGGCTATGTCGCCGGGGTGATCTGGGCGCTGCACACCGAAGGCCTCCGCGTCCGGGGCGGGACGATGTCGATCGTCAGTGACGTCGAAATGGGTTCTGGTGTCTCGTCTTCGGCGGCACTGGAGTGCGCGGTCATCGGCGCATTGACGACGGGCGCCGACGTGCGCCTCGATCGCATCGAACTGGCCCGCCTGGCGCAGCGGGCCGAGAACGACTACGTCGGTGCGCCGACCGGAATGTTGGATCAACTGGCATCGCTGTGTGGTGAACCGCGCAAAGCGTTGATGATCGACTTTCGTGAGCCGACCGTCGAACCCGTGGCGTTCGATCCAGACGCCGCCGATGTCGCCCTGCTGCTGATCAATTCGCGGGCACCACACCAACATGCCGGCGGGGAGTACGCGTCGCGCAGGGCGTCGTGTGAACGGGCGGCTGCCGACCTCGGTGTGGCGTCGCTGCGCGAGGTACAAGACCGCGGCGTTGCCGTGCTGGCCGGGGTGGCCGATCCGGTCGATGCGCGCCGGGCCCGCCACATCCTGACCGACAATCGTCGGGTGCTCGATGTCGTTGCTGCACTCAAGGATTCCGACTTCACGACGATCGGCCAACTGTTCAACGCATCGCAGGCATCGATGCGCGAGGACTTCGAGATCACCACCGAGCACATCGACCTGATCGCCGACACCGCGGTGGCGGCGGGCGCGTTGGGCGCCAGGATGACCGGCGGCGGCTTCGGTGGATGTGTGATCGCACTGGCGCCTGCCGCGAAGTCCGACCACATCGCCGACGCCATCCGCAGAGCGGTCGCCGACGGCGGCTACAACGCGCCGACGATCGTCCGCACCAACGCAGGCGCTGGCGCACACCTATTGCGGTAGTGGGGGTTCCGAGAGTGCGGCCCACATCAGCCGGGCCGCCTGCTGCGTGCGCTCGTCGGGCGTGATCGGCGTCCCGGTGTCTGGCTGTTCGGCAGGCGCGCCGCTGATGTGCTCGAGGAGCGCGACCGCCAGTTCCCGCAGCTTCACGTTGAACTCCTGGCTGGCGCGGCGCAGGATCCGCCACGCGTGGTCGGCGTCGCAACGCACCAGGCCCATCAGCGCGCCCTTGGCCTGCTCGATCGCGCCGCGTGACTGCAGCACCGTGATGATGTCGGCGATCGCGGACGCGTTCTCGGCCGCGGTGGTGATCAACGCCGCTGAGATGAGCTGTTCGTAGTTGATCAGGCTGGCCACCGTCGCGGCGCCGGCAGGCTGGGACAGCGTGCAGCAGATGACGACCGTCGCATCGTCGGCCCACACGCCGGGGACGGCGGCGACCCCGTGTACCTGTTCCCAGGTCGACTCATGTTGCGGCGCACGGTCATTCATGCTCGCCAGGGTCAGCTGGGGCCAGCGGTCGTCGGTCCACAGGTCGGGGCTCAGCACCGGCACCTGGTAGGCGATTGCATCGGGAACCGGACCGCCGATGCCTGCCAGCTGAGCTTCGACGATCTCGGCACCGACACCGATCGCGGCGAGCACGGAGGGTGCTTCGTCATGGCGCTTGTCGTGCACGGTGACCGTCAAGCCGACCGCATCGAGGTGGTCGGACTGTATCCGCTCGAGGATGCGATGCAGCAGCGCCATCAACTGCGGATGCTGGCGTGGTTGAAAGTGGGTCGGCGGCATGGTCGATCGCGGATCAGTCGCGGGTCGCGACGGTTGCCACGCGGTCGAGGCCGGAGATGTTCAGCAGTGTGATGATGGGCCCCGTCGCAGGCACGATCAACGCGAGCTTCGTCGTCGCGGCGACGGCGAACAACGCCCGCACGGCAGCGCTGTCACAGTAGGTCACCTCCGAGAGGTCGACCGTGATCGTGTCGCTGTCGGCGGCGGCACGGTTGAGGACTTCGGAGAACTCGTTGACGTTGGCCAGGTCGATGTCTCCGGACGCGGTGACCACCGGCGGCTGCTCGGCGTCCGCGGCAGACATCTGGAACTGACGGTTGCTCATTAACTACAGCTCCTTGCGCATTTCCACCGTGGTCCCCTGCGGGGTTGGCGTGATCGTGACTGTGTCGACGAGGGCCCTCATCAACCTGCTGCCATGGCCGCGACCCTGCGGACTCGACTGCGGCGCATGCCAGCGGCCGTTGTCCTTGACGGTCAACGCCAGACCCGTATCAGTGGCCCGCGCCGTGACTTCCACGACGACATTGTGGGCGGCGTCGCGCACAGCGTGCTCGACGGCATTGGACGCGGCTTCGCCGACGGCGAGCAGCACCTCGGCCGCGGCCGAGGCATTCACTGCCGCGGTCGGCAACCACCTGCGCAGGTGGGCGCGGATGATGGCCAGGCTCGCCGGGATCGCGGGTAGCAGCACGCGCATCGGCGCAGGTTGACGTGCGTCGGTACTGGATGCCCCGGATATCTTGGTCATCAGTACCTCCGGCACGTCGAGCGGCACGCTCGACAGCCGCAAATTGCCGTAGTTGTCATATCACGTGAACCTTCACGATGTGCACAACTTGGCCTTTCCCAACCCTTTTCGAGGCCTATCCGACCGCGAACCTCATGCCGACGGTGGTGCCGTGTGCGGTGCCTTCCAGGTCGACCTCTTCGCTGAGCGTACGCATCAGCAGCAGGCCCCTGCCCCTGGTGCCGGGGTCGGCGGGCGGTGTCTTCCACGAACCGGAGTCGGCGACCCGGATGTGAATGTGCTGGTCGTCGACCGCTCCCTCCACCCGCATCGGGCCAGGGTCCTGACCGCGGTAAGCGTGCTCGGCGCTGTTGCTGCACGCCTCGTTGACCACCAACACGATGTCCGCGGCCTGCATCTCGGGCACCCCGGCGCCGTGAAGCCACGCGGTGAGTTGATGCCGGACATCGGTCAATCGTGCTGGAATCGCCTCGATTTCAATGACGAGCGCCGGGCCTGGGTGGCGGTACAGCACGATGGCGACGTCGTCGTCGTAGCCGAGGGCGGGCGCCAATCGGTCGAGCATCGTGTCGGCCACGGTGTCGACGGGGAGCTCCGTGGTCTGCGTCATGACGTCGGCGACCCGAGCGATGCCGGCGTCGATCGGTTCGCCACGCCGCTCGACAAGGCCGTCGGTGTAGAGCAGCAGGGTCGATCCGCTGGTCAGTGTCGCGGTGGCCTGTGGGCGGGGTTCGTCACGGTGCACGGCCAGCGGCACCGACCGCGCATCGGTCAACAGCTGCGGCTGCGCCTCACCATTGGTCAGTACCGCGGGCACGTGCCCGGCACTGCTGTAAGACAGCGTCTCGGACCGCGCATCGAGGATTGCGACGAATACGGTGGTACAGAACGCATCTGGAATGAACGCCGCTACCGAGTCGAGGTGTTCGAGCAATGTCGCGGGCGATTCACCCGTGAGCAGCAGCGCACGGGCCGAGCTGCGCAGCTGACCCATCACCGCGGCAGCGGCCAACCCGCGGCCGACGCAGTCGCCGACGATGATGCCGATTCGGTCGTCGCCCACAGGGAGCACGTCGTACCAGTCCCCGCCGATTTCCAGCGGTGACACCGCGGGCTCGTAGCGCACCGCGAAGCCAGGCGGCAGTTCTGTCGGCGCGAGCATCGCCCGCTGCAGCGTCAGCGACGTGTCACGGGCGAGCTCGAATTGGCGCACATGCTGCATCGCAAGGCTGAGGTGTCCGGCGAGCGCGGCGACCAGCTGCCGGTCTTCCGTGCCGACCCTGCGGGGTGCGTCGAACTCGAGCCACAGGGTCAGGTCACGCGTCAGAGTGGCCACTATGCCATGGGCGTAGTCGAATTCCGTTGTCCAGCCGACGGTTTCGACCGAAAGCGGAAGCCACGACCTGGCGTCGTCGAGCGACCGCCGCAGCTGCGTTTCGAGGTCATGCCAGGCTACTGTCACGGGCGTGCCTGCGAGGTGGACTGTCGGTTCTTCATGCTCGCTCGTCGGCCATGCGATGGCGGCGACCTGCCGCACGCCCAGCCTGGTGCGGCACTCGTCGAGCGTGGCCGAAAGCACCTCGCCGATACTCTTGGCGACACTGACCGCCGTCGCCAACTGGGCGACGGCGCGCTCCCGTTCGGCAGCGGCGCGCGCGGCGGTGATGTCGCGAATGGTCCCGACGTAGGTGCCTCCGGCGTCGTCGGTACCCGGCGAGGTGACTCTGTTGACGCTCATCGCCACCCATACGGTGTGACCGTCGCGATGCCGGATCGGCGCCTCGGCCTCCAGCGTGCCCTGCGCGAGCAGCCGCGACAATCGATCGCCTGAGCCGGCGTCGTCGGCCATCCACGGGTGTTGCCATGCGTACGGCAGACCATCGGATCCGTAACCGGTGATGTCGGCGAACGCATCGTTGACCTCGATGACCGCCCCGGTGCTGTCGGAAACGAAGAAGCCTTCCTGCAGCGAGTTCACCAGCGCGGTGCGGAACTCGTCGCGGTCGGCCAGATCGTCGGCGCGGGCCCGCTGCTGCTCGTATCTCTTTGTGCCGTCGATGAATCCGCGCGTAGCGACGTCCAGTGCCGCCAGCGTCTGTAGCAGAAACTGCAGCGCGACCGCCGAGTCCTGGCCTGCCACCAGCCGCGCGTGGTTCTCGGTGATCTCCAGGATGCTGATCTGTTCGGCCAGCGCGCGACGGCCGAGCTCATGGCCGACTGCGAGGGTGTCTTCGCCCTGCGCGGCGAGGTAGGCGCTCAGCGCGGCGGCGTAGGCGGCGTGGAAGTCCGCCGTGGGACTCATGACGAGACGCCCCGATGTCGTGCCGTGAGCACCAGCGCGTCGTCGGACTCCCTGCTGTAAGCGTCGAGGATGTGTTCGGCGATGGCCATTGCCGGCGTTGCGAAGTCGATGCCCCGCACGTGGTCTTCGAGAATGCCGTCGGTGGCGATGACGAGCAGGTCGCCGGGATTGATCGATACCTGGTGGGTGGCCAGCGCGTGGGGGATGCGATAGCCGACGATGCCGCCGGACAACAGGGCAGACGCCCGGATCTGGATGCCGGCGGCGCTCTTGGACACCAGGTCGGCCGTCACGTTGCCGATGCCGATCCAACTCAGCGTGTCGGTCTCGAAGTCAATGCGCGCCAAAGTGATCGCGGCGCCGCGGGTATCGGTGAGCCCGCGGTGACACCGCTGCAGCAGCACGTCGAGCGGCTCATTGCGGTTGCGGTTGACCACCTCGTCGGCGCGCAATGCCGCGGTCTCCGCGGCCGTGCCGTGACCGAGTCCATCGGCGACCCCGAACAATGCGGCGGTGCCTCCGAGGTCGACGGCGATCGGATAGTCGCCGCACACGTCCTCGCCGGGTAGCGGGCGACGCGCCGTGGCCCATTCAATCGGTCCGATCGAACCCTTTCTACGCATTGGCCGGTATCCACTTCCACATCTCGACCACCGTGCCCTGTCCGGGCGTCGACTCGACGATCAGCCGATCCATCAACCGTCGCGCACCGGGGAGCCCGAGGCCAAGGCCCCGGCCCGTCGAATAGCCATCCTCCAAGGCACGTTCGATGTCGACGATGCCGGGACCCTCGTCCTCGGCCCGCACCACCAACGCCGCGCGCCCGTCCCGCTCGGCGACCGCGACCCGGATCGCGCCGGAGCCCGCGTAACTGGTGATGTTGCGCGCCACCTCCGAGATCGCGGTGGCGATCATCGTGACGTCGGTCAGCGAGAACCCGAGGTCGCGGGCGAGCTGATGCCCGGCCTGGCGGGCAGCGACGATGTCGTCGGAATTCTTGACGTCGATCACTTCTTCTCTCGGGGTCATCTCGGCGTCAATCGGTACCGTCGCGACCGATCGTCGGCTGGCGCGCTTCGAGTTGCCGGGTGAGAAACGCGAGTCCCTCCTCGAGGTCCAGCGCGGTGTACATGTCGTCGAAGACAAGGCCCAGTTGGACCATCGCGAACGCCACTTCGGGTTGCAGACCCACGATCACGGTGTCGGCGCCCCGCAGCCGGGTCATGTGCGCGATCGTGCGCAGCGACCTGGCGGCGAACGAGTCCATCACGTCGATCGCGGTGACGTCGACGATGATGCCATGCGCGCGGTAGCGGCTGACCCGCTCCATCAGATCGTGGCGCAGCCGCTCGGCGTCGGAGTCGGTGAGCGCAGCCTGCACCGAAGCGATGAGAATCGCGCCCTGTTTCAGGATGGGTACTGGCATGTCGCGCTAGCGCTCGTCAGCCGTTCTGCTCGCCGGTTCGGGTCACTTCGTAACCGAGGAGCCGCTCGGCCTCCTCGATACCGCCCTGCAGGTCGCCGACGGCGTTCATCTTGGACAGATCGAGACCGATGGTCACCAGGGTCAGTGCGATATCCGACGACAGGCCGGTGATGATGACGCTGGCGCCCATCAGACCGGATGCGTCGACGGTCTGCACCAGGTGGTTGGCCACCGTGGAGTCGATGGTCGGCACACCGGTGATGTCGATGACGACCACCTTGGCGCGGTTGGCGCGGATGGCACGGAGCAGTTGCTCGGTGACCTGGCGAGCGCGCTGGCTGTCGAGCACGCCGATGATCGGCAGAATCAGCAACTGTTCGCGCACCTGGAGAACGGGTGTGGACAGCTCGCGGATGGCTTCCTGCTGTTGCCGGATGATGCGTTCGCGTTCCTGCACGAAGCCGACGGCCACGGTGTTCGCGATGCGGTTGGCGGCGGGCTCGTACGCGTCGAGCACCCGGTTCAGCAGGTTGAAGTCGGTCTGGTACTTCTCGAACAGTGAGCGGGCCAGCACGTCGCGCAGCAGCAGCACGATGCCGACCACCTCGTCGGTTTCGACGCCTCGGGGAATGATGCGTTCCGACAGGTCGCGTGCGTAGTCCTGCAGCGCTTCGACGCTACCGGTCTCGAGCACCTCGACGTAGCTGTCGTACACCGTGGTGGCCTCGGAGAAGATCTCCTCCGGCGACATCGCGGTGAGCAGTTCGGCTTCGGTGATCCTTCGCGCCCACTCCTCACGCAGCACGGTGCGGTTTTGGCGGAGGTGCTGGACGAGTTGGGGCAGTAGAACTTCGCCGACGAGTTCGGCCGGCGGGATGGTGACGCCTGCGGCGAGATCTGTCGTCGATTCAGACATTCGGCCTCCCAACTCCACTCGCGCCCAGTCGAATGCACGAGTCCCTGAGCCGACCCTAGTCTTTGCGAAGGGAGTCCAACTGTCGAAGTCGCCAAACTCCAGTTGCGGTTGCCTACTAGGCTCTCCCCATGCCCGCCGAGGAAGCGATCGCCACCGCGCTCGCCTACCAGAATGGGATCGCCGTGCTCAAGGTCGACGGAGACATCGACCTGGCCACGGTCCCCGCACTGGAAGCCGCCATCGACGAAGCGCTGATACCCAAGCCCACGGGGCTGGTCATCGACCTGTCGGAGGTCGGTTTCCTCGCCTCGGCAGGCCTGCAGGCCCTGGTCGCGACGCACAACAACGTCAGCGAGAGCGCGCAGTTCGCGGTCGTTGCGAACAGCGCCGCCACCAGTCGCCCGATTCAGCTGACCGGCCTCGACCAGATCTTTGCGCTGTACCCGACCCTCGACGAGGCGCTGACCGCGGTTCAGTCCAAATAGCCTGGCCGACAACAGGTTTCGTCAGGGCACCATCCAGGACAGCACCGACGCCTGCAGCGCAGACAACACGCACAGCAGCGCCAGGAACACCAGGCTCCACACCACCACGCGGCGGAAGATGTCGCCCTCCTTGCCGTTCATCCCGACCGCCGCCGCGGCGATCGCCAGGTTCTGCGGTGAGATCATCTTGCCGAGCACGCCGCCCGAGCTGTTGGTGGCCGCCATCAGCACATCGGACAGTCCGGCCTGGTTGGCTGCCGTCACCTGAAGGGCGCCGAACAGCGAGTTCGACGACGTATCCGAGCCGGTCACCGCGACGCCGAGCCAGCCGAGCACCGGAGAAAGCAGCGCGAACGCGCCGCCCGCGCCTGCCATCCACGTGCCGAGTGTGATCGTCTGGCCCGACAGGTTCATCACGAACGCCAGCGCCAGCACCATCATCACGGTCACGATCGCGAAGCGCAGCTGCACCAGCGTCGCGCCGTAGGCCTTGATCGCGCGCGGCACCGACAGCTTCAGCACGATCATCGTCAGCAGTCCCGCGATGAGCATCTGCGTGCCGGGGGTGGTCAGCAGGTTGAGGGTGAATTCGGTGAGCGACACCGGTTTTCCCTTCGGGCTGACGACGTGCAGGCCGGGCCAGTGGAACTTGATGGTCGCCTTGTCGAGCAGCTTCTTGACCGCGCTGATCTGACAGATGACGAAGACCGCGATGATGATCGCGTAGGGCGCATACGCCCTGGCGACCTCGGCGCGGCTGTCGGGATTCGCGACCCGCTGCGCGAATTCGGGTGTCGGCTCATCGGCGGCGCCGCCGGCGACGACGGCAGGGGACTGCTCGACGCGCGGCCGCCACACCCGCACCATCGCGACCACCGCGGCCGCCGACAGCAGCGAGGCGACCACGTCGGCCAGCGGCACCGAGATGAAATTCGACGTCGCATACTGCCCGAGCGCGAACACGATGCCGCAGACCAGCGCCACCGGCCACGTCTCGCGCAGGCCGCGCCATCCGTCGACGATCGCGACCAGGGCGAGCGGCACGAACAACGCGAGGATCGGCGTCTGTCTGCCGACCATCGCGCCAAGCGTGTCGCTCGGCAAGTCGGTCACCTTGCCCAGCGTCAGGATCGGGGTGGCCATCGCACCGAATGCGACGGGTGCGGTGTTGGCGGTCAGCGCGAGTGCCGCCGCCTTGAGCGGCCGGAATCCGAGCGCCATCAGCATCACCGACGTCACCGCTACCGGCGTGCCGAAGCCTGCCAGCGCCTCGAGAAGCGCTCCGAACGAGAACGCGATGATGACCGCCTGCACCCGCTGGTCGTCGCTGACCCGGGCGAAGGACCGTCGCAAGACGTCGAAATGCCCTGTCTCCACGGTCATTTGGTAGACCCAGATCGCGTTGATCACGATCCAGAGGATCGGGAAGAAGCCGAAAGCGGCGCCTTCGGTCCCGGCGAGCAGGGTCTGGCCGACCGGCATCCCGTACACGAGGACCGCGAGCACGATCGCCAGCGCCAGGGATACCAACGAGGCCACCCATGCGGTCACCCGCAGCGCGCCCAGCATGACGAACAGCAGCAGCAGCGGCAGTGCCGCGATCAGCGAGCTCCACGCCAGAGACTGGGCTACCGGATCGAGAACCTGTTGGTACACCGCCACGGAATAGCCCGTGGACGTGCAGTTCAACCCTCGCGGGCTGGGCGCTGACTGCGTAATCACTGTGCGACTGTCAAAACATTGGATTAGAGTTCGGTTTCGCCGGCTTGATCTTCAAAGCCGCTGGTAAAGGTCGGGAAGGACATAACTCATGGGTCGGATCGCTCGCCGTGTCGCGGCGCTTGTCGGGGGTGCCGCGGTTGTCACGATGGTGGGCTTGACCGCCTCGTGCGGCAAGGAAGAGCAGAAGGCTCCCGAGACGTCGACGACTACGACCACCACGACCACGTCGGCGACCACGTCTGCCCCGCCGCCCGTCGCGCCGACGGAGAAGTCGATCAACCCGACCGGTGGCAACCTGTTCACGCCGCCGGTGAAGGCGCCGCCGGCGCCGACGGCCATCCCCGGCGATAACTAGAACCGCCCCTGGCCAGCTCGGACGTACGCTGGCTTACGTGGTCGCCCGGCATGTCACA